>ERZ1034915.355-NODE-355-length-31943-cov-253.930758_pt1 | contig 31943 bp, 19 predicted proteins | sample MGYA00520592_ERZ1034915 | MGnify/ENA primary metagenome ERZ1034915 (study PRJEB33766, sample SAMN09781787) | gut metagenome | biome: gut microbiome | host: Homo sapiens | place: Madagascar | study: EMG produced TPA metagenomics assembly of the PRJNA485056 data... | reverse complement strand
AGAAACCGCTGTCAATGACGCATTTTGTCGGACGTTAACACGAGGAAGTCTGGCTATTCCACAATGCCATCTTCTTTCGTAATGGATTGAGAATGCTGGATTTTTAATTATATTACGCGCAGTATTGATCGTGTAAATGTTTTGCGGTCAGCAATGGTGGGGGATCCATTGTTCTGTTCAATGAATACCATCATACAATTGAATCAGGAGTCGGTATGATGATTTTGGTGACGGGGGGCGCACGGAGCGGGAAGAGTCGCCACGCAGAGGCGCTTATTGGGGACTCTTCACAGGTTCTGTATATCGCCACCTCGCAAATCCTTGATGACGAGATGGCTGCACGGATAGAACATCATCGGCAAGGCCGTCCGGCGCACTGGCGCACGGTGGAGCGTTGGCAACATCTTGATGAATTAATTCATGCAGACATTAACCCGCATGAAGCTGTGTTGCTGGAATGCGTTACCACAATGGTGACTAATCTGTTGTTTGATTATGGCGGCGATAAAGACCCTGATGAATGGGATTATCAGGCGATGGAACAGGCGATTAATGCTGAGATTCAGTCGTTGATTGCTGCCTGCCAACGTTGCCCCGCAAAGGTTGTATTAGTGACTAACGAAGTGGGAATGGGGATTGTGCCGGAGAGTCGTCTGGCACGACATTTTCGTGATATTGCCGGGCGGGTAAATCAGCAGCTGGCCGCTGCGGCAAATGAAGTATGGCTGGTGGTTTCGGGTATTGGAGTAAAAATCAAATGAGTAAATTATTTTGGGCGATGCTCTCATTTATTACGCGTCTGCCTGTACCGCGTCGCTGGTCCCAGGGACTGGATTTCGAGCATTATTCTCGCGGTATTATTACTTTTCCTTTAATTGGATTATTGCTTGGCGCGATTAGCGGGCTGGTCTTCATGGTGCTGCAGGCATGGTGTGGCGTACCACTGGCGGCACTGTTTAGCGTACTTGTGCTGGCGCTGATGACCGGGGGATTCCACCTAGACGGCCTCGCCGATACCTGTGATGGCGTATTTTCTGCACGTAGCCGCGATCGCATGTTGGAAATCATGCGTGATAGCCGTTTAGGCACCCATGGCGGTCTGGCATTGATTTTTGTTGTACTGGCAAAGATTCTGGTATTAAGCGAGTTGGCTCTGCGTGGCGAACCGATCCTTGCATCGCTGGCGGCAGCATGTGCGGTCAGCCGCGGGACTGCCGCATTATTGATGTATCGTCATCGTTATGCCCGGGAAGAAGGGCTTGGCAATGTGTTCATTGGCAAAATTGATGGGCGACAAACCTGCGTCACACTCGGCTTAGCCGCTATTTTTGCTGCCGTATTATTGCCGGGTATGCATGGTGTGGCTGCTATGGTGGTGACGATGGTGGCGATTTTCATCCTCGGTCAGCTTCTCAAACGTACGCTGGGCGGGCAAACCGGCGATACGCTGGGAGCTGCTATAGAGCTTGGTGAACTGGTCTTCCTGCTGGCACTGCTATAAAGAGACGTGACATGCAAACACTTGCCGATTTACTGAATACGATCCCTGCTATCGATCCTGCCGCTATGTCGCGTGCACAACGGCATATTGACGGGTTACTCAAACCTGTTGGTAGCCTGGGAAGGCTGGAGGCGCTTGCCATACAACTGGCGGGAATGCCGGGGTTGAATGGCATACCGCATGTGGGCAAAAAAGCGGTACTGGTTATGTGTGCCGATCACGGCGTCTGGGAGGAAGGGGTCGCTATTTCCCCAAAAGAAGTGACAGCCATTCAGGCTGAAAATATGACCCGCGGAACAACCGGCGTGTGTGTGCTGGCAGCACAAGCGGGCGCTAACGTCCACGTAGTTGATGTTGGTATTGATAGTGCTGAGCCTATCCCCGGGCTTATCAACATGCGTGTCGCACGAGGTAGCGGCAATATTGCTTCAGCTCCGGCAATGAGTCGCCGTCAGGCTGAAAAGTTGCTTTTGGACGTCATATGTTATACGCGGGAGCTGGCAAAAAACGGTGTCACGCTGTTTGGTGTAGGTGAACTGGGGATGGCAAACACGACACCGGCAGCGGCAATAGTCAGCACAATCACTGGCCGGGATCCTGAAGAAGTGGTTGGGATTGGCGCAAACCTGCCGACAGATAAACTGGCTAATAAAATTGATGTTGTGCGCCGGGCGATTACGTTGAATCAACCAAATCCGCAGGATGGCGTTGATGTTCTGGCAAAAGTGGGGGGATTTGATTTGGTCGGAATGGCTGGCGTGATGTTAGGCGCTGCTTCCTGCGGTTTACCCGTGTTGCTGGATGGATTTCTTTCTTATGCTGCTGCGCTCGCAGCCTGCCAGATGTCTCCTGCAATCAAACCGTATCTCATTCCTTCTCACCTGTCGGCAGAAAAAGGGGCGCGTATAGCGCTGTCGCATTTGGGGCTGGAGCCTTATCTCAATATGGAGATGCGTTTAGGTGAGGGGAGTGGCGCAGCTCTGGCGATGCCCATCATCGAAGCTGCCTGTGCGATATATAACAACATGGGCGAACTTGCTGCCAGTAATATTGTTCTACCGGGGAATACGACTTCTGATTTGAACAGTTAAAAACGAAAAGTCTGATAAAAGCTATACTTAACGGATAGCTTTCGCGACATAGGAAAGGGACATGATGCGTCGTGTAAATATTCTTTGCTCATTTGCTCTGCTTTTTGCCAGCCATACTAGCCTGGCGGTAACTTATCCATTACCTCCAGAGGGTAGCCGTTTGGTGGGGCAGTCGCTTACTGTAACTGTTCCTGATCACAATACCCAGCCGCTGGAGACTTTTGCCGCACAATACGGGCAAGGGTTAAGTAACATGCTGGAAGCGAATCCGGGCGCTGATGTTTTCTTGCCGAAGTCTGGCTCGCAACTCACCATTCCGCAGCAACTGATTTTGCCCGCCACTGTTCGTAAAGGGATTGTGGTTAACGTCGCTGAGATGCGTCTTTATTACTACCCGCCAGACAGTAATACTGTGGAAGTCTTTCCTATTGGTATCGGCCAGGCTGGGCGAGAAACCCCGCGTAACTGGGTGACTACCGTTGAACGTAAACAAGAAGCTCCAACCTGGACGCCAACGCCGAACACTCGGCGCGAATATGCGAAACGAGGGGAGAGTTTGCCCGCATTTGTTCCTGCGGGGCCCGATAATCCCATGGGGCTGTACGCGATTTATATTGGCAGGTTGTATGCCATCCACGGTACCAATGCCAATTTTGGTATTGGACTTCGGGTAAGTCAGGGCTGTATTCGTCTGCGCAATGACGATATCAAATATCTGTTTGATAATGTTCCTGTTGGAACGCGTGTGCAAATTATCGACCAGCCAGTAAAATACACCACTGAACCAGATGGCTCGAACTGGCTGGAAGTTCATGAGCCGCTGTCGCGCAATCGTGCAGAATATGAGTCTGACCGAAAAGTGCCATTGCCGGTAACCCCATCTTTGCGGGCGTTTATCAACGGGCAAGAAGTTGATGTGAATCGCGCAAATGCTGCGTTGCAACGTCGATCGGGAATGCCTGTGCAAATTAGTTCTGGTTCAAGACAGATGTTTTAAGAGCGTTGGTAATTAGAAAGCAAAAAGCCTGCTAGAAAGCAGGCTTTTTTGAATTTGGCTCCTCTGACTGGACTCGAACCAGTGACATACGGATTAACAGTCCGCCGTTCTACCGACTGAACTACAGAGGAATCGTGTGAACGGGGCGCATATTAATGGCAGTGCATGGTGATGTCAAAGGGTGAAATGCATTTTTTTGTTTGTTTGCTGTCAATTTCAACAAAGTGATGAGATTTCAATCTTATTGGTAATGAACCATCGTGGTGCATACACTCCTTTTATAGGGCAGGGGAACGCGACTGCTGGTGAAAAGAGCCAATGACGAATCTATCATAATCTCTTATTTGACAGTTGGTTAGCTTGTACATCAACGCCAAAATAAAACTGGCAAGCATCTTGCAGTCTGGTTGTAAGTAATGGCGGCACTTGGGCCGATTCTCAAAAACCGGAGGCAACATGAACTTCAGACGCCTGAAATACTTCGTAAAAATTGTAGATATTGGTAGCCTGACTCAGGCTGCTGAAGTATTGCATATCGCACAACCAGCGCTCAGCCAGCAGGTTGCCACACTGGAAGGTGAGTTAAATCAACAACTTTTGATTCGCACAAAACGGGGCGTTACGCCAACAGACGCCGGAAAAATTCTCTATACCCATGCGCGGGCCATTTTACGTCAGTGTGAGCAGGCCCAACTGGCGGTGCATAACGTTGGTCAGTCATTATCGGGGCAAGTCTCGATTGGCTTTGCGCCAGGAACCGCTGCGTCATCCATCACCATGCCCTTATTACAGGCGGTTCGCGCTGAATTCCCGGAGGTCGTTATCTATCTTCATGAAAATAGTGGTGCAGTGCTTAACGAAAAACTGATAAATCACCAACTCGATATGGCGGTGATTTATGAGCATTCCCCTGTGGCTGGTGTATCCAGTCAGGCTTTACTGAAAGAAGATCTTTTCCTGGTAGGGACTCAAGATTGTCCGGGGCAAAGCGTTGATGTTAATGCTATTGCGCAAATGAACCTCTTTCTTCCCAGTGATTACAGTGCTGTTAGACTTCGTGTTGATGAGGCTTTTTCCCTACGGCGACTCACGGCAAAAGTCATTGGTGAAATTGAGTCTATTGCCACGCTTACCGCAGCGATTGCCAGCGGCATGGGCGTTGCAGTATTACCCGAATCGGCCGCGCGTTCGTTATGTGGCGCAGTAAACGGGTGGATGTCACGCATTACCACACCTTCCATGAGTCTCTCTTTGTCATTAAATTTACCCGCCAGAGCGAACTTATCACCACAGGCACAGGCAGTGAAAGAGTTGTTAATGTCAGTGATGAGTTCTCCAGTGATGGAAAAAAGGCAGTGGCAATTGGTGAGCTAAGCGTTATATCGGGATGTAATAAGATGCGGTTTTTTATTATTTGTTATGCCGGGCATTAGACTTTAACAATAACGGAAAATCTGAACTGCCCGGAGTTTACCGTGAATTTCCAACAACTAAAGATAATCCGCGAGGCTGCACGTCAGGATTACAACCTGACAGAGGTTGCGAATATGCTTTTTACCTCACAGTCCGGCGTCAGCCGTCATATTCGGGAACTGGAGGATGAACTTGGCATCGAAATATTTGTTCGACGAGGTAAGCGACTGCTGGGCATGACTGAACCGGGCAAAGCATTACTGGTCATTGCAGAACGTATTCTGAATGAAGCCAGTAATGTTCGTCGGCTTGCAGACCTGTTTACCAACGATACGTCTGGCGTTCTCACTATTGCAACAACGCATACTCAGGCACGTTATAGCTTGCCTGAGGTCATTAAAGCTTTTCGCGAACTTTTCCCGGAGGTTCGGCTGGAGCTAATCCAGGGTACGCCACAGGAAATTGCGACGTTGTTGCAAAATGGCGAAGCTGATATTGGTATCGCCAGCGAGCGTTTGAGTAATGACCCGCAGCTCGTCGCCTTCCCGTGGTTTCGTTGGCACCATAGTTTGCTTGTTCCACACGATCATCCCTTGACGCAAATTACACCATTGACGCTGGAATCAATAGCGAAGTGGCCGTTAATCACTTACCGACAGGGGATTACGGGGCGCTCACGTATTGATGACGCATTTGCCCGCAAAGGTTTGCTGGCAGATATTGTATTAAGTGCGCAGGATTCTGATGTCATTAAAACCTATGTTGCTCTTGGGCTTGGGATCGGATTAGTTGCCGAACAATCCAGCGGTGAACAAGAGGAAAAGAATTTAATCCGCCTGGATACGCGGCATCTTTTCGATGCTAATACTGTCTGGTTGGGACTCAAGCGAGGACAACTTCAGCGTAACTATGTCTGGCGCTTTCTGGAACTTTGTAATGCAGGACTGTCAGTTGAGGATATCAAGCGCCAGGTGATGGAAAACAGTGAAGAGGAAATTGATTATCAGATATAGCAAAAAGCCTGCTATAAAAGCGGGCTTTTCAGAAATTTGGCTCCTCTGACTGGACTCGAACCAGTGACATACGGATTAACAGTCCGCCGTTCTACCGACTGAACTACAGAGGAATCGCTGTTGAGGCACATCTTAACGGCGAAAAATCTTTTGTCAAACCCGATTTTTAAATTCCCCAACTGTTTGCCGTTTCTATCAACAGTTTGTTGCATTTGCAGACAATTTGTTGGCGAAAATCTTTGCAGCTTTGCTGATTCTCCCTCATTATTTGAAATGTGGTTTCACTTTCTGCAATTAAGGTCGGCTTTGAATATCTCCTCTGCTTTACGCCAGGTTGTTCACGGCACTCGCTGGCACGCTAAACGCAAGAGCTACAAAGTGTTGTTCTGGCGCGAGATAACCCCGCTTGCTGTTCCTATCTTCATGGAGAATGCCTGTGTCCTGCTGATGGGTGTCCTGAGCACTTTTCTGGTCAGCTGGCTGGGAAAAGATGCGATGGCCGGCGTGGGATTGGCGGACAGTTTCAATATGGTCATTATGGCTTTTTTTGCTGCTATCGATCTTGGTACTACTGTCGTTGTGGCATTTAGTCTCGGTAAGCGGGATCGACGACGAGCGAGGGTGGCGACGCGGCAGTCATTGGTGATCATGACGTTGTTTGCCGTACTGTTGGCAACGCTTATTCATCATTTTGGCGAACAAATTATTGATTTCGTCGCGGGTGATGCCACGACAGAAGTTAAAGCACTGGCGTTGACTTATCTGGAGCTGACGGTACTCAGTTATCCAGCAGCTGCCATCACTCTTATTGGTAGTGGGGCACTTCGTGGTGCAGGGAATACGAAAATACCGCTACTGATTAACGGTAGCCTGAATATTCTTAATATTATTATTAGCGGCATATTGATTTACGGCCTTTTCTCCTGGCCGGGACTGGGATTTGTCGGGGCTGGGTTGGGTTTAACCATTTCTCGTTATATTGGCGCAGTTGCAATTTTGTGGGTGCTGGCGATTGGTTTTAATCCTGCGCTAAGGATTTCGTTAAAGAGCTATTTTAAACAGCTGAATTTTAGCATTATCTGGGAAGTCATGGGGATTGGTATTCCAGCGAGTGTCGAATCAGTGTTATTTACCAGTGGTCGGTTATTAACCCAAATGTTCGTTGCCGGGATGGGGACCAGTGTTATTGCCGGAAATTTTATCGCGTTTTCAATTGCGGCTCTTATCAACTTACCCGGAAGTGCGCTCGGCTCTACTTCTACGATCATTACAGGCCGAAGGTTGGGGGTAGGGCAGATAGCGCAAGCAGAGATTCAGTTGCGGCATGTGTTCTGGCTTTCCACTCTTGGATTAACGGCCATCGCCTGGCTAACGGCTCCCTTTGCCGGGGTTATGGCATCGTTTTACACCCAGGATCCACAGGTTAAACATGTCGTTGTGATTCTGATTTGGCTAAATGCTTTATTTATGCCTATTTGGTCCGCCTCATGGGTGCTACCCGCTGGATTTAAAGGTGCTCGTGATGCCCGTTACGCCATGTGGGTTTCGATGTTGAGCATGTGGGGTTGTCGGGTTGTAGTCGGTTATGTGCTGGGAATCATGCTTGGCTGGGGTGTGGTTGGTGTCTGGATGGGAATGTTTGCCGACTGGGCTGTGCGGGCCGTGCTGTTTTACTGGCGAATGGTTACTGGACGTTGGCTATGGAAATACCCTCGACCCGAGCCGCAAAAGTGTGAAAAAAAGCCAGTTGTGTCGGAATAAACGACAAAATGCAGATTATTTCAGCAAACGATTTCAAATTTAAAAAACAGGCTTTGACATTGTGGGTGGACATCGCTAATATTCGCCTCGTTCTCACGATTCCTCTGTAGTTCAGTCGGTAGAACGGCGGACTGTTAATCCGTATGTCACTGGTTCGAGTCCAGTCAGAGGAGCCAAATTTTAGTTTTGAGACATCTCTATGAGTCTCAAAACAGTTAAAAAATAAAAATTATTTTTACCCGGTTACCTTGTAAAAAAGTGACCGGGCTTTTTGATTTCTGTGTTTTGTGCGCTTAATCGAGTCTCACGCTTCAGTGAGCAAGTTGCCCCCCAACAGACATCACGATTCGCAAGGTCAAAAACTCTGTTCCATGAAGTACCGTACAAAGATAAAGAGAAAAATGCCTTATGCGGGATGTCGCTATCGCGTCTTTACCGGGAAACTATGCGTTATTGCCACTTTGCCTTCTGTAATCAGAAAAAGAAGAACTGGAATTTTAATAAATATTATTTCTCTGGGAACGGGGATTTTTTATAATCAATATGACGAGTTGAACATTATATTTTTTATAAGGGTTATATGAGATTAAAGAAATCTGCCGTAAAGACAGATTTCTTTAAAATATAATTAGAGATTTGCGACGTTATGATAAACTTTTTGTACATCGTCGTCATCTTCAAGGGCATCAACAAGCCCTTCAAAGATTTCTAAATCTTCTGGGGAAAGCTCAACTTCAGATTGAGCAATCATTTCTAATTCTGTTGTTGAGAACTCAGTGATTCCAGCTGCTTTTAGAGCCGCGATTCCTTTATGAAGGTCAGTAGGTTCGGTATAAATAACAATGTTACCTTCTTCTTCAGTCACATCACGAACATCAACTTCAGCTTCAAGTAAAATTTCAAAAATATGGTCAGGGTCTGATCCTTTAAATACAATCACACCCGTATTGTCAAACATATAGCTGACAGAACCTGCCGCTCCGATATTGCCGCCTTTTTTATTGAAAATTGTGCGAACGTTAGCAATCGTACGGTTAACATTTGAAGTCAATGTCTCGGCGATAATCATTGAGCCATTAGGACCAAAGCCTTCATAACGTCCCTGCACGAACGTTTCATCTCCGCCGCCTTTGGCTTTATCAATTGCTTTATCAATAACGTGCTTTGGAACTTGTGCCTGCTTTGCACGTTCAATAACGAATTTTAAAGATGTGTTTAATTCTGGATCGGGTTCACCTTGTTTAGCAGCAGCATAGATTTCTACACCGAATTTTGCATAAATTTTAGACGTTGCACCGTCTTTAGCCGTTTTTTTAGCAACAATATTGGCCCATTTACGTCCCACTGGAATGATCTCCTCGAAAATTTATTTACATTACTGGTAAATCGTTAACATGTGTTAATTCGGCATATTATATCATAACAGGAAAAATCTCGTCTATTAGAAATAAAAATATTCTAAAGCCATAATCTTATATTTAATTTTATAAAAACTTATATTGTTGGCGGGATTTTTTATAATTGTGTTTTGAAAGCATACTTGCTTTTAATATGTGGAAATCATTAAGACGATAATAAAACTCGTATCCGCCCAAGGAAGCAAACAGCCCACGATTATTGCAGGCTATTTGCCAGGTGTCTTACTTACTCCTTCACATCTATTTCTGATAAGAAGGTTCAGAACTTATTATCGGAACGGCGGCTCATTAAAGGTTCGTAATTTACGCGAATGCAGTCGGTCGCCTTCTGCGCGCAGCAAATCGATCGCCCGAATGCCAATTTGCAGATGTTCGGAAATAGCGCCTTCATAAAAACGGTTAGCCTGGCCGGGAAGTTTAATCTCGCCATGCAACGGTTTATCTGAAACACACAGTAGTGTCCCGTATGGCACGCGGAAACGATATCCTTGCGCGGCAATGGTTGCACTTTCCATATCAATTGCTACGGCCCGGCTTAAGTTAAAACGAAGTGCAGAAGCTGAGTAACGTAATTCCCAGTTCCTGTCATCTGTGGTTACCACAGTACCAGTACGTAGCCGCTGTTTGACTTCCTCACCGGGCCTGCCGCTCACCAGCTTGGTGGCGTCATAAAGCGCACGTTGCACTTCAGCAATGCTCGGAATAGGAATATCGGGCGGCAGAACCGCATCAAGAACGTGGTCATCGCGTAAATAAGCGTGTGCAAGTACATAATCGCCAATGGCCTGACTTTCACGTAATCCGCCACAGTGACCAATCATCAACCAGACATCCGGGCGTAGCACTGCCAGATGATCGCAGATGGTTTTAGCATTTGACGGTCCCACGCCAATATTCACCAGAGTAATACCCTGACCATCGGCGGTAATTAAATGCCATGCTGGCATCTGATGTTTTTTCCATGCAAGGTCGGAAATGGCTTCTTCTGGCGCTTCGGTTTCGGCGGTGATCCAGTTCCCGCCAGCACAAGAAAGGGCAATGTAGGGACTATCAGGATCGAGGATCTGGCTGCATCCCCAACGAACGAATTCATCCACATAACGTGTGTAGTTGGTAAACAAGACGAACGGCTGAAAATGTTCAACTGGCGTACCGGTATAATGGCGCAACCGTGCGAGGGAAAAATCGACGCGGCGCGCATCAAAATGCGATAGCGGGGAGAATTCCGTTGGATGATAAATGCCGTCTGCAGTTTCATCGCCAATTTGCGCCAGTTCTGTTGTCGGGAAGTAGCGAGTTAACCCAGCGCTCATTGAGCGATCAAGTGTCAATTCAGAGCCATCGATGACATAAGGATAAGGGATTTCATGCTGCGAGGGTTGCACAGAGATATGCGCACCATAATCCTGATACAGCAACGTAAGTTGTTCATTAAGATACGAACGAAAGAGAGTAGGGCGAGTAATCGTGGTGGTGTAGCTGCCTGCGTGAGTAAAACGACCAAATGCGCGCGTTTTGGGGGGATTGGTTGTGCTACCGTCCCAGGTTACGGTCAGTGATGGATAGACAAAAAGACCTTGTTTGCGGGCGTTTTCATCAGGTAATTCGCCACTTGTAATATAGTTGCCAATGGCGTTGCGTAATGCGACTACAGATTGCTCATACAGCGCGTCGAGTTTATCCAGTGCCTGAGCTGGGGTCAGACCGGAGCCCTTATTATTCATGTGTGTCTCCTGTTCCATACAATTACCGCACATCCGATAGTATGTCACAGAAATGTGAAACAAAAGTGTAAGGCGAAGATCGGATGATCTTCGCCAGGCTATCAAGCGCGTTGACTGTCTTTCATCAACAAAGCGGTCATTGCGGAAATCAGGCATCCAGCCAGCAAATAAATGGCGACGCTATGCCAGTTCCCGGCAAAGTAAGTGATGAGTGCAGCGGCAATAAAAGGTGTAAATCCACCGCCAACCACACTGGCAACCTGATAACCGACTCCAGCGCCACTATAGCGATAACTGGCACCAAACATTTCGGTAAACATCGGTTGTTGCACACACACCACCATGTCATGCGCAATGTTTGCCAGCATTATGGAGAAGAAAACTATCCAGAAAATGGATTGTGCTTCAAGCGCCATAAAGAAAGGAAATGCGCTCAACGTTCCGATTAACGCGCCTGTGATATAAACCCTACGGCGACCAAAACGATCGGCAAGCCAGGCAAAACAGGGAATTGTCAGGCAGCTTAATCCACCTACCAGCAAACCAATATTAAGGAAAAGTTCGCGCGGTAACCCCATATTCTGGGTTGAATAATTAAGTGCGAAGGCAGTAACGATGTACATCGTCAGCAACTCGCACAGTCGTAGCGCAATAATCTTCAGGAAAGCACCGGGATGTCGTAACAGCGCTTCGATAACCGGGATGCGTTTTTTCGCGGCAGCTTGATAATGTTGCTGTTGTTCAAATTCCGCGGACTCCTCCATGCCATTGCGCACCCACAATGCTCCCAGTACCAGTACGATGCTAAACAGGAAAGGAATGCGCCAGCCCCAGCTTAAAAACTGTTCGTCAGTCGTCATCATACTGATCAATGAAACCAGTCCGGTTGAAAGCAGTAAACCTACACCGTAGCCAACTTGTACACCGCTACTGTAAAAGGCTTTTTTATTTTTCGGTGCACTTTCAACGGAAAGCAACGCCGCGCCTCCCCATTCGCCGCCGACGGCAAATCCCTGAATGGCACGCAGTGTCACCAGCAAAATAGGTGCCCACCACCCAATGGTCGAGAATGAAGGAAGAATACCAATCAAGGCTGTCGCGATGCCCATCATCCAGACGGTCAGCATTAACATGCGCTTACGTCCCAGTCGGTCGCCAAAGTGACCGAAAATGACACCGCCGAGCGGACGGAAAAGGAATCCGACGCCAAAGGTAGCAAATGCGGCGAGCGTTCCCATCGCCGGGCTTACTTGCGGGAAAAACTCGCGATTAAACACCAGTGCGGCGGTAATGCCATAGAGTAAAAAATCATACCAGTCGACGACGGCACCAGCGAAGCTGCCTAACGCAGCTCGTCGGGCGCGACTTAACGAAAGCGTCCCTTCATCGGGACGAGTGGAGATGAGCGTGGAGTCCATAATGATCCTGTTTGTACTGTCTTTTTATAATTAGTATGGAAAAGGTAACTCACATTGCCGTCGATCTATAAACGAACCTTATGAGACTACCTCGACAGAGCGCATCTGCAAATGATTTTATGGCTGATTAGCGGCAACATGAAAAATTCGATGGAAGATGAAAGCGCAGGAGTTGCTGGTGTTGTTTAAGGATTAAGCAGAGGACCCACAGGTTCGAGATATGAAACATAAAAGTCCGCATATGCACAAATTGGCACCCTGATGATTCTGATAGACTACATTGCATTATAACCAGTAGGGAGGCGAGGTTAGGTATGTTTTTAGCATCATTGTTGAGACGTATTGCATTTAGTTACTACGATTATAAAGCTTATAATTTCAATATTGAAAAAACAGACTTTGTTGTCATCCATATTCCCGACCAGATTGGCGATGCTATGGCCATCTTTCCTGTTATTCGGGCGCTTGAATTGCATAAAATTAAGCATCTTTTAATTGTTACGTCGATAATTAATTTAGAAGTCTTTAATGCGCTCAAACTTGAAAAGACTAAATTAACATTAGTCACAATGACTATGCAGGATCACGCAACATTAAAAGAAATAAAAGATTTAGCAAAGAACATAACACAGAAATACGGTACGCCGGATCTTTGTATAGAGGCGATGCGTAAAAAGAACCTGAAAACGATGATATTTATCAGTCAGTTGAAAGCAAAAACGAATTTTCAGGTTGTTGGTTTAACCATGAAGTGCTACTCCCCTTTGTGCAAGAACGCGTCCCGGATGGATCAGAATATCCGGGCTCCTGTACCCATGACATGGGCATTTATGATGCGTGAGGCGGGTTTTCCAGCAGTCAGGCCAATATATGAATTGCCACTAAGTGAGGATGTACTCGATGAGGTGCGCGAGGAAATGCGATCGTTAGGATCTTACATTGCGCTTAATTTAGAAGGTAGTTCGCAGGAACGTACATTTTCATTATCGATTGCAGAAAATCTAATAGCAAAAATTCAAAGTGAAACAGATATACCAATAGTGATCGTTCATGGACCAAAAGGGGAAGATAAAGCCAGGGTATTAGTGGATTGTTATAATAATGTCTACCGTTTATCCTTATCACCCTCGATTAAACGTTCAGCAGCAATCATAAAAGATGCTTATATCGCAATAACTCCTGACACCTCAATATTACATATGGCAAGTGCCTATAATACTCCCGTTGTTGCAATTTATGCTGATTACAAAACGCGATGGCCCGCAATGGCCGATGTTTCGGAGTCAGTCGTCGTTGGGCAAAAAATTGACAATATAAGTCTGGATGAATTCGCAAAGGCATTAAAAAGTGTTTTGGCGAGAATATGAGACAGTACTTATGCATAGTAATGCCGATCTGTTATGAACGGTGGTGTCATCAATACTCTGAGGCTGGTCAATCATCACAGAAAACCAGCCTTTGGATCAAAGCTGTACTCACCGGATACGATCATAGTCACATCGAACGCGATTCTTGCGGTGCAGCAGTTTTATTTATTCATTTTCTGTGAGAGAAGGGCAAGCTCTATAGAGGGAATGTAAAAAAGAGTGCTCCGAATGGAGCACTCTTTAAGAAATTATAACGGAAAATCACAGGTTTTTATAACATGTCGCATAAGCAAACCCAAGCTTTTCAAATACGCTTTGATCACCTGTTGCCAGGGAAACTACGTATTGTTCGCTTGAGTTTGCGGGACTAGATGACCAATACATATTTGATTGAAAACCAGCTTCAGTCGTGTAATGCCCCATATCTCCCCATTCACTGTACAGTGACCCGATGCCTCGGGAACGACTATGGTTTAAATGGTCTGCACGGGGAAGTGTGTAGCCATTGCTACTGCAAAAATTTTCAGCAAGGCTGTATATCATGAAAGCATCGCCGGAGTTCACCCACCAACTCTTCACACGGATTTCGTATACATAGCTAGGGCCTCCTGATTTTGGCGTCGCCGTAATCCTTTCCCAATTGCTGCCGACATTTTTAAATGTCACTTTACCGGTAGCATCAACATCGACCCAGGAGGCAGAGCTTGAAAACTCATAATCAGCCGCCGTTTTTCCTGGGGCAAAGTTGTCATTATTCAACTGATAATACGCCCCGGTGAACCCCTGCGAAGGGAATGTAGTTGTCGGTAGGTCAGTACCATTGACTGATACTGTACCGCTCATTATTTTGTCTTCTGCGCGAGTGAATTGTATTGTGGTACTCAGACCAGCTTGATGAACACCATTCAATACAGGGATCAGCGTTGCGATACCCTCTCCGCCGCCTGTAATGGTGGCTTTGTAATCACCGTTGATATTTTGACTGTAATCAATTGCGCTAATTTTCATATAGGGCACGTTAGTACCTGATTGCACAAATTCCATCCCTTCAGAAACTTTGATCGGATTGCCTGATATATCGTGCAAAACAAGATGTAGCTCAGCACTATCGGTAAAGTCCCCTTTCAGTGAGGACCGATTGTTCTTAAGGACGGACTGCGAGGCGTCTGCCGGGCCTGCCACCAGCGTTATATCTACTGTTTGCATTCCACCAGCGGTCGTGACTGCGCTTACCGTGACGCTACCTGTCATCGCTCCTTTCACGCTTGTTGTCGCGATTCCGTTTTGATCGGTCACCGCTGTTAATGACGTTAATGTGGCAGAGCCGCTTTTTAAGGCGAAGTACACAGTGAGACCTTCGATCAGGTTACCACTGCCATCCTCAACCGTTGCCTTTAAGGTACTTAAATCACTGTTGGTGGCGGCGATAGTCGATGGATCAGCGATAAAGCTAGCAACATGTGCGGCGCTTGAGTTGCCAGTGACTTTCACGGTTGTCTGTGTCTGTATTGTTACGCCGTTATGGAACGATGCAGTCACCGTATATGTACCGACTTTATTGCTGGTCAGAACGACCGGAGCCTGACCTGAAGAGTTAGTTCTCACTTTTCCGCCACTTAACGTCGCCCCTTCTGGCGTTACGCTAAAGTTGATGACCTGACCCTCCACTGGAGTGCCATTTGCAGAGGTTAGCGTTGCCGTCAGAGTAGTGCCTGTAGGGGCATAGACACCGATAAGCGGACTGGACGCCGTGAGTGTCAGTTTTTCATCAATAGCCTCCAGTTGTTTCTCAAGTGAGGCTCCATTCGCCAGGGATGCTTTCACCATATACGAACCGTTTCTTTCGGGCGTCATGGAGACCTCGGCTATACCATGCGTATCAGTAGAGACAATATTTTGGCTGATGGTCATGTGCTCTGGTGGCTCTGCACTGAATGTTACAGATTCATTAAGAATCGGGTTGCCAAACTGGTCGTTGACGTGAGCTTTAACTGCTACGTCTTGTGCGACCATTAGCTGACCTTCAGGTATCTCCAGACTGGTAATCGTTGCAGAATTAATATCTGCTTTTGCATTCAGTAATCGCGAGATGACTTCAGTAGGTTTATCTGCCAGAGAGGCTGAAACTGTTTTCAGTCCGACTTCGGTGCTTGTCACAAGAATTTCAGCGAAACCCTGATCATCCGTTTCAACGCTGGTGCTGCTTAGCGTGACGGAGGTTCCGCGGAAATTAACTTTTATGCCTTCTACCGGGTTGCCGTTAGCGTCAGTGACGCTTGCAGTCATGGTCGCGCCCTCGGTCGTGCTGACGACGAATGAGTATACAGAGGTTAAGGAGGCTAGTGTTGCGGTACCAGCATCGGCAATCAAAGTCACCTGTTTCGTATCACTGACACCATAATTGTTCACGCTAACTGTCACGGGGTAGGTGCCGGATTTTGTACCGCTCAGTGTAACTTCAGCTTTGCCGTTGATGTCAGTAATGGCGGAACCGCCTTGTCCGAGAGTAAAGCTTGCGCTCACGTCTGCCGGTAGCGTGAATGTCACCGCCTCATTGGCTAACGGGTTGCCGTTTCCATCAGTCACTGTTGCCTGAAGTATGGTCATCCCAACGTTATTGGCGATAAAGTTGTCCTCGGTAACGTTAAGATTAACCTGCGCACTGAGCGTATCCGCAATAAAGTTCACCACCAACTGCTCACTCTTACCGCCAGTCATCGATGCTGTAACAGTATGAGCGCCTGCTTTTGTACCTTTCAGCGTGACTTTCGCTTTGCCTTCAGCATCAGTAATCGCTTTACCGCCATCGCTCAGCGTGAAGTTCGCTTTCACATCTTCCGGCAGAGTAAATGTTACTTCAGTGTTGGCTATCGCATTGCCCTCTGTATCAGCGACTGTTGCTGTTAGTGTCGTGAGATCGTTATTGTCGGCAATCACCGGATCCTTCGAGGCTGCCAGCGTGATTTCAGCATTCGCGACGTTCGGCACATAGGTCACTGTTTGTTGCATCGAATCGCCATTTTCGAGGGTTGCCGTCACTTGATAAACCCCGGCTTTTGTAGCGGTAAAGCTTGCGTAAAAATTGCCGTCGTGGTTGGTAGTATATATAGCGTTATTACTGGGGGTCACGCCTTCACTTGGTGATACTCTGAGGGTTACCTCCTGCTGGGGTACACCGTTGCCGTAATTATCCTTCACCTCAATATACAGATTGGTAGTGTCGCCTGCGGAGACTGTATCAAAAAGTGCCTGTAGCAAGGTGAGATGTGCCGTAGACGCATCAGCGTTGACATTAATTGATGTGCTAAGCGTGGAGCTACCATTTTCCAGACTGGCCTCAACGGTATCCGGTCTCGCTCCTGATTCTATCGAGGAGCGGGTATTGGTATAAGTGACGGTAGCCTTACCCTGTTCGTTCGTTACGGCTTGGCCGCCATTCGTCATTTCGGCAGAGTTTGTTCTGCTGGTGAAGTTCACAGTCACACCTTTCACCGGAAAGCCATTATTATCAACGACTGTGGCGGTGATGACGCTGCCGGAGCTGTTCTGCGGGGTACCGGCGATTATGCTGTCTGGGACAGGCGTCAACTCGATAATTTTTGCCGCTGCTGTGTCGCCAATAAAATGCACAGTTTTGTTGTCGCTGGCACCATTATTAGCCAGTGATGCAGTGACCGTCTGCTCACCAAAGGCAACGCCTGCGAGAGTGGCCTGCGCGATGCCAGACTCATTGGTATTACTTACTCCCGGGGTCAGGGTGAGTCCTGAAGAGGCTGAGCTGAATGTTACCGGAAGATTATTCACCTCATTGTCGAACTGATCTTTAACCGTTGCAGTTAGCGTTGCGTTATCGACGCCATTACCTGTGATCTCATCTTTTGACATCTGCAGGACAACCTGAGCCGAGGTTTTGTCCGCCACAAACGTTACCGGCTGCGAATCACTGGTATTGTTATTACCCAGCGTTGCGGTAACCGTATGCGTACCCGCTTTTTTACCTTTCAGCGTGACATGCGCTTCCCCATTGGCTTGGGTGATGGCAATGCCGTTATTTTCGAGGGTAAAGTTTGCCGCAACGTCCTGTGGCATGGTGAAGTTGACCGTTATCCCCGCCACCGGATGATTCGACGGATCTTTCACTGTTGCTGTCAGAGTTGTCTCATCCACGCCATTCCCAATGATTTCCGCTTTCGATGTTTGCAGAACGACAACCGCTCTGTCTTTATCCGCCACAAACGTCATTGGCTGTGTATCGCTGACATTGCTGTTAGCCAGACGAGCCGTGATCATATGCGTGCCCGCTAACGTGCCGGTCAGGGAGGCGATTGCAACCCCGTTACTATCCGTCATGCCTTTTCCTCCGTTGCTAATCGAGAACTTACTTGCGACGTCGTTTGGCACAGAGAAGGTGATTTCTTTATCTTTTAGTGGGTTGCCATTTTTATCCTGCAAGGTTGCAGTCATATATTGCGGAGCTGTGTTGGTGACGGTGATATCACCTGAAGGCACACTGAGGGTCAGGGCAGCAGTACTTTGATCACCGATAAAAATCACCTGTTGATTAGCCTGAGAACCAGAGCTCACAGAGGCCGTAACCCTATAATCACCATTTTTCAAACTGGTCAGCGTAGCTGTGGCGATCCCGTCGTGGCTATTCACTTCGGTTTGGCTCAGTTTCGCTGCTGCTGAATTAACATTGAAAGTGACCTTGACGTCATTGAGCAGGTTGCCTTTTGCATCCCGGACTGTCGCGGTCATGGTGGCGCTATCATTGCCGTCAGCGACCACTTCATTTTTCGACTTCTGCAGATCAACCTGCGCGGTACTCGAGTCGCCGACAAAACTGACATTTAACGTTTGTTTCACGCCATTTTCAAGGGTGACTTCAACCGTGTTGTCTTCCTGCTTACTACTTTTCAGATCAAAAGTCGCCAGACCATTAACATCCGTTTTTGCGGTGTTTTGATTGTTAAAGCAAGTTGCCGACCCGCTTAATACCGCAAACGTGACGGTATGATCATTGATTGGGTTGCTTCCTTCATCAGCGACATTGACCGAGACGGTGTTTGCTGCATTCTCATTGGCGAGCACACCATTATTGCTGGCAGATAATGTCGCAATTTTTGCTGACTGCGGGTTGGCGTCGATGATAAATCCAGCGGTATGCAAATCTTCATTCCAGTTTTGCATTAACAGCTTCGCAGTAAGCCCACTGCCTCTGGTATAGGCGGTATAGGTTGCCTTATAGACGCCATCAGCGGTTTCTTTCCAGTCTGTAGTGACACCAGGTTTCACGTTGTCGATGCTGACTGCGGTATTCAGTTGCTGTTTTTGCTCCTTAACAGGTTTGTCATTTTCATCTCTCAGTTCTACCGTCACCTCGATAGGATTGCCGGAGAGATAACTGTCCTTATCAATCTTAATTGACGAGTGAGTTCGGGATGACGAAACAGAAATGATATTAACCACGGCGGGGGCTTTAGCCGCATCCACACCATTCAGCTGTGGCATCAGCGTCAGCGTGCCAGACATCGCTCCTGTGGTCAGGACTTGGGTATAGCTTCCGTCACCATTATCTTTCCAGTCAGAAAGGGTGATGTCCTGAACACCTTCGTGACGCGTCGAGAGCACCAGCCCGACAACAGGATTACCTGCTGCATCATGCGCAATAAAAGTCAGTGTGGCGGTTGAATGGGAATCCGCGTTCAATGTTTGGGTACTTAACGATACCGAGGAATCTTTCTGGCTTAGCGTAGGTGCCTGAACGACTACCATGCTCTGTTCACGATTCGAAAAATTGCCTTTGACATCTTCGGCGGTGACTTCAATCGGCCAGGTGTTATCGGTTTCTGGCGTACTGGTGAACCGGTAAGCCGGCAGGGTAACCAGAATATCTTTACCCGTTGTGACCACTTTGCCACCGGCAGCTTCCAGTGCGGTGGCTTCGACGTTATAGCCTTTCAGGGCATATTTGGTTTGTAGCGACGAAACCAGTGATTTCACTTCTCCTGACTTCCCTGTCACGGGGTCTGTCAGGGGCAGGCGAACCAGTTCTTTTTTGCGATATTCCAGAACGATATTGTTGTTGCGATCCACCAGATCATAACGGCTGCCTGCAAGGCTACGCCGTGCAGCGACTTCATTCGGGTCAAGCTGTTTCTGCATTGCGCTGCCAGGTTGCCAGGTAAAATCGACGGCAAAACGGGTGTCATTTTCGCCCTGTTTACCCTGGCGTTGCTCCGCGCTGAAGGTCATCAGCGGGAAGGGGGTATAGTTAAGTCCAGCGGTTATGGCATGAGGATTACTTTGCCGATCGTCTTTATCGAACAGGGCCACTTCATCGCCATAATACTGTTCATAGACCAGTTTACCGCCAAGGTGCGGCCAGGCGGGTAGCCAGCCTTCTGCGCGTACATCCCAGCCATTGGCCGGGCGGGCTTCATAATCGTTGTCCAGTTCAGGTGCGCTGCGCCAGTTGGTCAGTCGCAAATAGCCGTTACTGCTTAATTTTAGATAGTCGCGCCAGTACTCCGCGCCAATGCCGGCGCGGGAGTGGTAACGGCTAAGATCGTGGTCGAAAAAGAAGTTGATGCCCGACATCCATGTGGGAGTGAAATGACGCCAACCTAAGCCGTTGTTAATCTGCGTACGCTCGTCAGTACGATGGAGAGTATGCTGACTGAAAAAGAGATTATCAGGCGTTTCATACCACGGATGGAGAAAATCGAACTGGGAGTTCTTCAGGCTAAAATCTTCATCCACGCCCAGCGTGATTCTTGCGGTACCGAAGCGGCTTAACCAGTCTGTCATTGCGCCTGAAGCCTGAGAAGAGGCCCATCCACGCGCCATATTTGCCGCTTGCTCGCTGTTCATATCTTCGGCGAGCAGAGACCCGATTTGCTGTGAAGTACTGGCTATCTGTTGCTCGAGGTTGTCACTGCTATTACCCGGCGGCGGGGTTAATTTTTTTTCACTAACTTGTGCCGGGACATCCAGTTCATCACCCTGGCGGACATTATCAAAACCTCGAGCAAACGTACGAAACTGGTTGAGTTTGCGTAACTCAGCCACCGAAATACCGAAACGTTCGGCAACGCTTTGGGCCGATTCCAGCGCTCCAAGGGTGTAGGGCACCGTATTGGCATTTGCAATGGCAATTTGTGCAGGAACTGGTTGTTGGGTTGCGGCGTTTACCACACCTTGTGCTGCCGCAGCCATAGGGAACGCAAGTTGAGTTATCAGACAGATACCCGCAGTTAAGCGGCGTAGTTTAATTCCCATCCCGCATAAGATTTGTCGGTCATTTATTTTTTCTCCACTTCTCTTCTTCGTAGCCATGCTTACCTTCCCTGAACGAGCTAACATAAATGCGCCCTTTCTAGCACAGCGAAAAAATGTAAATCCTGATAGCAATATGATTGAAAATTAATAACTTTTCGTTAGGCAGTTTTGGGTGTGAGTTGCAAGAGGGGAGACTACTGAATAACTCAAGTTTTATAATCGAGGGGAAAATGGTGATGGCGTTCATAGCAAAACGCCCTCAACCATAAAGGTCGAGGGCGCTTAAGATGTTAAAAACCCGCTATCCGTTAAAAAACAATGTTCAACTAAGGTCAGTAACATTGCGCTAAAAAAGCGAATTTTTAGAATTTGGCTCCTCTGACTGGACTCGAACCAGTGACATACGGATTAACAGTCCGCCGTTCTACCGACTGAACTACAGAGGAATCGTGTGAACGGGGCGCATATTACTTAGCGGTACCTTGTCTGTCAACACTAAATTTCATAAGTCATTTCAATTGGTTAATTAATCTGCAAAGTTGTTAATTAATGAACATTCGTCGCCGAAAACGAGTCTGTATCATTAGCGCGATGCAGTCTCTGCAAAGGATCTTGTTGATAAAATTGGCAGAAACGTTGCCACAATGAAGGGAAACGAGGAGCAAAAAGTTCTGGGGCGCTAAAGAAATATTCAGAAAGTACGGCAAAACATTCAGCAGGATCACTGGCAGCATAAGCATCAATGCTCGCCGCATTCTCGCCAACCAATTCGATTTCTTCCTGAATGTTGTTCATTGCAGCATGAAGATCGTGTTCCCAGCCAGCAACCTCACGCAACGGAATAAAGGGAACTCCGCTGGCGCGATCGCCGTTACGGGTGTCCAGCTTATGAGCGACTTCATGAATAATCAGGTTAAAACCAGATGCATCAAAAGAATCTTGTATATCCAACCAGTTCAAAACGATAGGCCCTTGCTGCCAGCTCTGACCTGACTGAACAATACGTTGGTTATGCACCAGACCGATATCGTCTTCCCATTCATCATCGACCACAAATGGCGCAGGATAAATTAAGACTTCATGAAAACCATCCAGCCATTCCAGTCCTAACTCCAGAACGGGTAGGCAAAATAGAAGTGCTATCCGGCAGCTTCTTAATGAATCCAGTTCAAAGCCCTGTAAAGGAACAAGCCGCTTTTGCTGTAAAAAACGTTCGGCAAGAGTGACTAATTTGCTTTGTTCCTGTTCCGTCAGACCCGTTAAAAGGGGGATCGATAGTGCTTCCTGCCAGGGAAGGGCAGTTTGATATGCTGATTCTTGTACTTTCCAGGGCCACTTAATCATCGTTTTGCTCGCAAACTCGTCACTTGAACAAAATTGCACGGACAGGGACTGTTAAAATGCCAAATTTCCTGGCATCATGGCAACCATCTGAACGGAGAGATGCCGGAGCGGCTGAACGGACCGGTCTCGAAAACCGGAGTAGGGGCAACTCTACCGGGGGTTCAAATCCCCCTCTCTCCGCCACTTTATCAATGACTTATCTCCCGACTTTCCGCCTTGCTTTTCCTAAACAGAACAATCGTAGAATATTCTTGAAGGGTTAGATCGTCACTGTTTTCTGTTCGATACTGTGACATTCAGCACTTGATTCGCTATGGATCTGACAGGAAGCTTTCGAGCGAAAATGTGCAGTTATTCAGTCGTTTTCTTATCGCTCACCATTATTCTTTTAGACATTCATCCTATGAAACTGCCGCAAAGTTGGTGGTGGGAACTGAAGTTGCGTAGAGAAGGGTTCAATAATTGAGTCAAAAAAGGAACGCGGCCGTCAGATTAAAGCCGCGGGACAAAGTCCATAATTTCCAAGAGTTGTTGAATTTCCCAGCTTTTTTGAAAGCCTTTGTATCATACTAACAAGTAAAAAAGGTTTAAATACCAAAATTAACCTGTATTTTTGATAAGTCTTACCATTGTACGATTTACACAGTTTCTGCTCCTCCTTGTTGATAGTGGAAAGGGTGCATTGTGCACTTGCGTAAACATTTATGACGCGTTGATGTCCATGGTTCACATTTCCTTGTCAGGGGATCGACTTATTTGCGGCGAGGCATCATTCGTAACAGAGTATTATCTTTCTGAATGTAGTGATGAAAGAGTGCTGCGCCAGCGTGAGCTGCGATTAAAAAGTAACCTATATTTGCCCAGGTTTCGTGAATATTTTTTATCAGTGCTTTAATTTCGCTGTTTGGGGTAACAAAGGGAGACACATTGAAACCAAGGAAACTCCACGATTTTCCACTGTAAGCCATCAAAGCAATCCCCAGCAGAGGAAGTGCAAGGAAGGTTATATAAAGCATGATGTGCATTAGCGAAGCCGCTTTCATTTGCCAGGCAGGTGGCGGTGGCACAATAGAAGGATCACTATAACGGTGTTTTATAATCAGGCGTGAAAACATTAACACCCAAACGAATATACCCGCATTGTAATGTGTTTCTCGCATCAGCAGATAAGTACTACTACCTTTAGGAAACCAGCCACGGAGTTCCATCGCGGCATAGGTTATTGCAACGAAAAGCAGCGTTATCCAATGTAAATAAATTTGAGTTTTTGAGAATCGGTTCATTTTTGTAGCTCCTGTAATTTTTACAGTCAAGCTATCCCACGAACCTTAAAAATTCCTTATACAGATGTGGTTTTAAGAATTTGTTATTTAAAAAATTGATAGTGCACATTGTAACCAGCCAATATAAGCAATGGCGTGAGCACAGGTATCTTTCTCTGTTGGCCGTATTGTGTATGGAATCCGTTATTGGTTAACTCAATGCGGGTTAGCTTATTAATATACAGACACGTCATAGTGATGAGCGTGTCTGTAGCTAGCTTGCGTTCAGTGGCGTTTGTGGATGGACCAGTGGCAGTTATGATGACTTACTAAAGCGGCATCGAGGCGTTATCATGAGAATACTCAATGAGACATCATTTCCTCGACCACTTCTTCGCTACTCAACTGATATGGATAATACGTTGGCCAGTTTTCCATTTCATTTAATAAAGATTGCTGTGAATCATTACCCATAAAAATGTGAAAATGAGATGATTTTCGTGGTGCAATTATATGATCGCTAAATTGTATATATTTAGGGGCTTTGCTTTCAGGATCTTTACATTCGAATAAGTAACGAACGCCTTTCTTGCCTGATTTATAGGTGAGTATTTTGTATCCATCGTAATCATATTTACAGGATGTTGTTTCATTATTTCTATGGAATTCAACAATGCCGTCCTCAATGCCAATCATCTCGATATCTGTTGCATAACCTTTGTGATAATAATCTTTAATTTCAGCAAATGTTTTAGTTTTATCTGCATCCGCTTTCTTCTGAAAGACGGGGTCAAGTTTGCCACTTTGCAGTAAAGGATAAACGGATTGCCAGACTCCATCCCAGTCACTGAGCGTTCGGTTTTGTACATTGGCATCATCAAAAACACCATTAGCAGCTTTTTGTTCGACCTCTGTTAAGGGTTTGCCGTGTGAGTGATGACCATGCGAAAAGGCAGGAGCGCTAACAATAAAGACACCTAAAGCAACAGCCAGTTTGTGAAGACGAATCGCCAAAACAGTTTCCTCCAGAGTCATTGTATATGATGTGTAATGTTATATTGTAACATATGGCAAAATGCAACAACTCTTAGGAGATGAGAGCATAGTTTTCTCAGGTGTACTTATCTATCTTATTGAAATAAAATGAATTATATTGATAATTTGAGGTTGATGACAAACGAAACATAATCTGATGTGATCTGCGTAGGCCGGATAGGGCGCTCGCGCCGCATCCGGCAGGGATAACGCGTACTTTGTCGGCAATATGAAGTTATACAGATAATTTGTTGTGAACCTGCTTGCGTAACCGGTTAAAAAGGGAACGCAACTTCTTATACCGTAAGGCTAAAAGCAGTACAGCCAGCCCAGCGTAGATGAGCGGCTGCGGTGAAATAATCTTCACTGACCACAGATAATGTATTGGGGCCAGGATCGCGACAAGATAGACGAAATTATGCAACTGTTGCCAGTGCTTGCCGAGTTTTCGCTGCATCGCCTGGGTTGAAGTAAACGCTAAAGCAAGCAAAATAACCCAGCTGATAATTCCTAACGTTAAATAAGGCCGGGTAATTAACTCCTTGCCTAATAACGCCAGATTATTCACGCCCAGCTCCAGCAATGCGTAACTGGTTAAATGCAGTGTCGCCCAGGCAAAGCACCATAAGCCTAACAGGCGGCGAGTGCGTATCAATAACGGCTGTTTTGCGTAGCGTGCCAGAGGTGTGATTAACAAGGTCGCCAGCAAAAATTTCAGTGCAGTGCGACCGGTAAAATGCTGAATATCTTTCACCGGATCGGCACCCAGTCCACCGTGATTGATCGCCCAGACCAGCCAGAGAAACGGCAACAATCCGGCAAGATGCAGGCTAACTTTCAGCCATGTCACCTGTTTTGCTGTCAGACGCATTCAGAAATTCTCCCGCAAATCCAGGCCACGATACAGCGATGCCACCTGGTCGGCGTAACCATTAAACAGTAGCGTTGGCTGGCGCTGAACATCGAGGATGCCGCCTGAACCAATAAATCGTTCGGTAGCCTGTGACCAGCGCGGGTGATCAACATGCGGATTAACGTTGGCGTAAAAACCGTATTCGTCAGGCGCTGCCAGATTCCAGGTGGTTGGCGGACGCTCGCGGGTCAGCTTAATACTGACTATCGATTTAATCCCTTTAAAGCCATATTTCCACGGCACAATCAGTCGTACCGGCGCGCCATTTTGTGGCGGTAACGCCTTGCCATAAACACCCACGGTCATCAGTGTGAGCGGATGCATTGCTTCGTCGAGACGCAATCCTTCGACATAAGGATATTTCAGCCCGCCGCCGATAAAGCGGTCCTGCTGGCCTGGCATTTGTTCCGGTGCATAAATTGTTTCGAAAGCGACATACTTCGCATTGCTGGTGGGTTCGGCAAGCGCCAGCAATTTGTGCAGCGGAAAACCAATCCACGGCACCACCATCGACCATGCCTCCACGCAGCGCATACGATAAATACGCTCTTCCAGCGGGAAGCGACGGGTTAAATCATCGTGATCGAGGGTCAATGGTTTTGCCACTTCGCCGCTGATTTTCAGTGTCCATGGATCGGTTTTCAGGCTACCAGCATTAGCGGCGGGATCGGCTTTATCCAGCCCGAATTCATAGAAGTTGTTATAACCGGAGACTTTATCTACTGGCGTCAGTGGCAGGTTATTTTGCCAGGCGGCAGGCTTGCTGAACTCCAGCGGTTTTCCGGCGGGGGCGGGCGGGCGATCGTTCCCTTTAAACCAGCTAAGCAGATCGGCATGCGCAGCGTGAGGCAAAGAAAGTGCAGCTGCACTGATGCCCAGTGCTTTTAACACCTGCCGACGCTTCATAAAGAATACCGACTCGGCCGTAACATCTGATTCTTTTAAAAATTGATTCTTTTTCATAAGCCATCACACTTTTTTGTCGTTAGCCAGCAAGAGCCGTTTACTGTTAATCTGTCAGGGAGTGTCCTCCCTAACAGTAGCAGAGATCTGCTTTTACATATTTATGCATTAACTGCCACGATAGGTTGAATACCCATATTGGCTAAGTAATAAAGGCACATGATAATGCTCGTTCACTTTATTAATATGAAATTCAACGGGGATCTCAGGGAAGAAACTTTCAAGATTTTGTTTCTTGAAATAGTCCCCGGTTTTAAATACGACACGGTAATCGCCCGTAGTTGCAGTTTGCTCGGGCCACAGTGCCTTAATTCGTCCATCCTTATCTGTTTTGGCGGTATTAAGTTGTAACCAGCCGTTATCCGCCTTCTTTTCAAGAGTGACTGTCACGTCAGCAGCGGGTTTTCCGGTTTGCTGGTTCAAAATGTGCACGCTAAGAATGTTTTGTTGTGCAGCATAGACCAAAGAAGGTAATGAAAATGCAGCCGTTACTACGGAGAGTACTAAATAACGCTTTAACATGTTTATATCCTTGTCATGTGAATGAGTTTTGAGGATAGCGAAAAAATGTCCAGGGTAACCTTACAGCAGCATTACAATTTTGTAATGAACCAGGTTGTTTCTATAACATATGATTTATGGCATATTATTTTCATGAAGATTTTACTTATTGAAGATAATCAAAGGACCCAGGAGTGGGTAACGCAGGGGCTTTCCGAAGCGGGTTATGTCATTGATGCCGTTTCTGATGGCAGAGATGGGCTTTATCTTGCGCTGAAGGATGATTATGCATTGATCATTCTGGATATTATGCTTCCGGGTATGGATGGCTGGCAGATCTTACAAACGTTAAGAACGGCAAAGCAAACCCCTGTTATTTGCCTTACTGCAAGGGATTCTGTCGATGACAGAGTCAGAGGGCTGGACAGTGGAGCAAATGATTATCTGGTAAAACCTTTTTCATTTTCTGAGTTGCTGGCAAGGGTTCGGGCACAATTAAGGCAACATCACGCTTTGAATTCAACATTAGAAATCAGCGGCTTAAGAATGGACTCTGTTAGTCAAAGTGTGAGCAGGGACAATATCAGTATTACACTGACGCGCAAGGAGTTTCAGTTACTTTGGCTACTGGCCTCCAGAGCTGGCGAAATTATACCCAGAACGGTTATTGCGAGTGAAATTTGGGGAATCAACTTTGATAGTGATACCAATACGGTGGATGTCGCCATTCGCAGGCTCCGCGCAAAAGTTGATGATCCTTTTCCTGAAAAGCTAATTGCCACAATCCGTGGGATGGGATATTCGTTCGTAGCGGTAAAAAAATAATGAAAAGATTGTCTATAACCGTCCGTTTAACCTTGCTTTTTATATTGCTACTGTCTGTTGCTGGTGCTGGAATTGTCTGGACTCTCTATAATGGCCTGGCAAGTGAGTTGAAATGGCGCGATGATACAACACTCATTAACCGGACAGCACAGATCAAGCAGTTGTTAATTGATGGGGTAAATCCAGATACGTTACCTGTGTACTTTAACCGGATGATGGATGTTAGTCAGGATATCTTGATCATTCATGGTGATAGCATCAACAAAATTGTTAACCGGACGAATGTCAGTGATGGCATGTTAAATAACATACCTGCTAGTGAGACAATCAGCGCAGCTGGCATTTACAGAAGCATTATTAATGATACAGAGATAGATGCTTTACGAATTAATATTGATGAAGTTTCGCCATCATTAACGGTTACTGTGGCTAAATTGGCTTCAGCCAGACATAACATGCTTGAACAGTATAAAATCAATAGCATTATAATTTGCATTGTCGCCATTATACTGTGCTCAGTATTAAGTCCGCTGTTAATCCGAACGGGGTTACGAGAGATCAAAAAGTTGAGTGGTGTAACGGAAGCGCTGAATTATAACGATAGCCGGGAGCCTGTTGAGGTTAGCGCATTACCGAGAGAACTAAAACCTCTTGGGCAGGCGTTGAATAAAATGCATCATGCTTTAGTCAAAGATTTTGAGCGTCTAAGTCAGTTTGCTGACGATCTCGCTCATGAACTTAGAACGCCCATTAATGCATTACTGGGTCAGAATCAGGTTACGCTCAGTCAAACCAGAAGTATCGCTGAATATCAAAAAACAATTGCCGGTAACATTGAAGAGTTGGAAAATATTTCGCGGTTAACAGAGAACATACTGTTTCTTGCCCGGGCAGATAAAAACAATGTTTTGGTGAAACTGGACTCGCTTTCTCTCAATAAGGAAGTCGAAAATTTGTTGGATTATCTTGAATATCTTTCAGACGAGAAAGAGATTTGCTTTAAGGTCGAGTGCAATCAGCAAATCTTTGCGGATAAAATTTTACTGCAACGAATGTTATCGAATCTTATTGTTAATGCCATTAGATATTCACCAGAAAAATCGCGTATTCATATAACCAGTTTTCTTGATACCAACGGCTCTCTTAATATTGATATCGCCAGCCCTGGAACGAAAATTCATGAGCCTGAAAAACTCTTCCGTAGATTTTGGCGGGGAGATAATTCGCGTCATTCCGTAGGTCAGGGACTTGGTCTTTCTTTAGTCAAAGCGATTGCCGAATTGCATGGGGGAAGTGCTACGTATCACTATCTCAATAAGCATAATGTGTTCCGAATTACGTTACCGCAAAGAAATTAACATAGGGCTTCAGTACGCCATAAATTAACCGTGAAAAAACGCAGCCACGTCGTGAGTACTAACGCGGCTGCGATTAATTATGCGCTTACATTCAAACGTAACAGGGATTAACCCGCGTAAGCTGCCAGCATTTCCTGCGCCGCCAGTTTACCCAACGCATTCGCTGCGAAAGGACTGTCGCCGGTGAGAAGTTTACGGTCCTTATGTACTCGCCCGGTGATGTCGTCATTAATGATGTTCATGCCCATTTTCTTCAGCTCTTCGCCGAAGTACCAGGTGAGATGACCTGGCATATAGCCAATATCTGGCGTTTGTTTGTCTGCGGCGTCTGGGAATGCGCAAATGGAATAACCATTCAGTGGGTTATCGCCGTGGCGAAGCGCCAGAAAAGCCGCCGGGCCGTGGCAAAGGGAGATAACAAAACGGTCATTTTTGATTGCCCACTGTAAAGCGGCAGCTACGTCCTGGCTTTCTGGTAAACCAATAAGTGCGCCATGACCACCAGGAACAAAGATTGCTGCATATTCGCTATCAGCGTTGAGGCTGGCAACAACATCCGCGAGTTTCTTCGGATTGCGGAACAACGATTTATGCTGCTCAAAGAATGGCATTACTTTTTCATCTTTGTGCGGCATAGCCCAGTATTCAAACTTGGTCATCAGACCGGAAATGGTCGCCACTTCGAATTCGAAACCTGCAGCATGGAGATGATACAACGGCAGCAACGTTTCAATCGGATGGTTACCGGTCGAGAACAGTTTTCCGTTATCGGTCGGCAAATAACGTTCGTCCGCGGCGATCACCAGAATTTTATGTTTACCGCGATAAGGTTTTGGATAGTCCACGCCATCAAGATCAGAGACAGGACTGGTATATTGGCTAAGCGAATATTCTGAAGGGAAGAATGCATTATCTTCAGCAATATCGACCTGCGGATTTTTACTTGTTTGAACAGTCATAGTGTATTCCTTATTGTTGCTTAGTTAGGGTAGTCACTATATTTGCGACTGAGCTGGTCGCTATTTTTAACCAGGCTGGAAAATTGAGTCAATATATCGAAAGCGGTAGTCGGCGGGTGTAAGTATGTAATGATGATGCTGCACTGGTGTTGAATATTATTCACGCCAAATTTTCCTTATTGAGTAACGTCGTCGCAAGTGGCCTCAATGATTTTAGACCATTATCAGAGGTACGGGGCGGCTGGGAGAGATTTAGTGCTGTGGAATATTGTGGTGCTGATGAATATTTATATCGCGGATTGGTAGAGAAAAATCTTATTTCATGCACTATTTTTGCAAATATTTCTATATGGGAAGCGTGTTTGTTACGGATTAATTCATAAAGAAATGCATTTGGGTGTTGGCTTGAAGAGTCGCTGGTTGATGTTGTTGTGCCAGGAGGGGCAGGGTAAGGTGCTGTATCGATATGCTTCGGCAATTGCGTGTGCCGCAGATGGAGATGAAATGTCAATAAAAAAGCCTGAGTTCGATGAGGGACGAACTCAGGCTAGTGTTCAGTTTTACAGTAACACGCCGCGGCGCGTTGGCTGATTAGAACTGGTAGACTAAGCCCACAGCCACGATATCATCGGTAGCGATGCCGTTTTCTTTGTAGAAGTCGTCGTCGTTGTCCAGCAGGTTGATTTTGTAATCAACATAAGTGGACATGTTTTTGTTGAAGTAGTAGGTCATACCAATATCAACATATTTAACCAGATCTTTGTTGGTGTAATGATGATTACCCTGGCTGTCGAAGTTATCACTATTTACACCGCCTAAATCCTTACCTTTAGATTGCAGGTAAGCGATGGACGGGCGCAGGCCAAAGTCGAACTGATACTGAGCAACAACTTCAAAGTTTTGGGTTTTGTTAGCGATGGCATCAGCATCACCGTAACCAGTCATGTTACGGGTTTCAGCATACATAGCTGCTAAGTAAACGTTATTAGCGTCATATTTAGCACCAACGGTCCATGCTTCTGCTGTTTCACCGCCAGCAGTTGCATCGAAGCGATCTCCATAACGAGTGTTATGCAAACCTTTGTGAACCTGATTGTCAGTACGGTCAGAATTAGAATATGCAGCACCCAGACTTAAACCGAAGTCGAAGTCATAGGAAGTGGACATACCGAAGCCGTCGCCGTTCTCTTTAGCTAACTTACGGCCATTACCGTTACCAGAACCTTCCTGACCGAATAATCCATCATCTTCATTATTACCCTGATATTGCAAAGCAAAGTTCAAGCCATCGACCTGACCAAAGAAGCCATTGTTACGGTAGGTTGCAACACCATTAGCACGACCGTTCATGAAGTTGTCAGCGCCAGCATAGGTATCGCCACCAAATTCTGGCAGCATATCGGTCCATGCTTCTACGTCATATACGACACCGTAGTTACGACCATAGTCGAAAGTACCATTCTGACCAAAGCCTAAACCTGCAAATGCCAGACGCGTTGCGGTATTACCCTTGTCGCTTTCAGGACCGTTTGCGCCAATGTTAAATTCCCACTGACCATAACCAGTGAATTGATCAGCGATCTGAGTTTCACCTTTGAAACCGATACGGGCATATGACATGTCGCCATCGCTGCCAGAATCATCAGAGAAGTAGTGCAGACCCACTACTTTTCCGTACAAATCCAGTTTATTACCATCTTTATTATAGACTTCAGCCGCATTTGCTGCGCCAGCAACTAATAATGCCGGGACCAGCATTGCCAGAACTTTTCTTTTCATTATGTATTCCCTTGTGATTA
>ERZ1034915.349-NODE-349-length-32272-cov-6.292796_pt1 | contig 32272 bp, 40 predicted proteins | sample MGYA00520592_ERZ1034915 | MGnify/ENA primary metagenome ERZ1034915 (study PRJEB33766, sample SAMN09781787) | gut metagenome | biome: gut microbiome | host: Homo sapiens | place: Madagascar | study: EMG produced TPA metagenomics assembly of the PRJNA485056 data set... | reverse complement strand
CAGCACCCGCCTGTCCTTTATCGTTCTGGCCAGACGCGTCATCAGGAGTCTGTGATCCACCCGGTCAAAGAACTTCTCCAGATCCATATCCACCACCCACCGTTTGCCGCCCCGTATGTAACGCTGTGCCTGTTGCACCGCCTGCCATGCGTTGCGCCCCGGCCGGAAGCCGTAGCTGGAGTCTGAGAAGCTTTTGTCCACGATGGCGCTTAACTGCTGCGCAATCGCCTGCTGGATAAGCCTGTCCACCACCGTCGGGATGCCTAAGGTTCTCACGCCGCCATCCGGCTTCGGGATATCCATCCGGCGTATTGCCCGCGGCTGGTAGTTTCCGTCAATCAATGCCTGCCTGACACTGCGCCAGTTCTTCTTCAGCCACGGTTTCAACTCCGCCACGCTGAGGTTATCCACCCCCGCCGCGCCTTTGTTTTCCACCACGCGCTGATAAGCCAGCATCAGGTTTTCTCTCGTTATCACCGCTTCCATCGTCAGCGGCACTTCCGCTTTCGTTTGCCCACCCGCCGCCGTGCTGATTTCAGCGCCATCATGCAGCCCTGACGGATACCGTCCGTCTCCTCTGCCGCTGGCCGCAGTTGCCTGCGCTTGTGCTTCATTAATCATCATCGGGTTCGGATGTCCTAATCACGGTTAATCATGTTCGGCCCTTCATGCTGCCGGTTTTGCAGCACTACTACGGCGTCGGCTGACTTCTGCCGCCCCATCCCGGCACCTTACGACGCCGGTAGCACACTGGCAGGACGGCAGTTCTCCCGGGGTAATTCGCGCGACTTTCCTGCTTATGCCTGTCGGCTCTACGTTACAGCGTTCCGTGTGAGTATCGGGCTTTGGTGATGTATGCCACCTTACCCCGCTGCGCCGCCTTAACCGCTTCCTGTTCGTCAGGCCAGCATTTTGCATCCGGCTTCCTTCAGATTTCACCTCGCGATGAACACCCTTGCCTTCCGCTAACACTTCCCCTCACCGGGTGTGTGGAGGACTTTCACCTCTTAGTCGTTCTTCAGCCACCACAGTTGAAGAACAGCGCCAGTCACGGCGCTACGCGCCATGCCCGGCGCACATACAAAAAGCCCCGCAAATGCGGGGCTTTATTTATAAAAAAAATGGTAGAAAATTTTGATTTGCTTTAAAGAATAAGAGTATCAATCATTGTGTCTAGTGCTCTTACACCTTTTTGGCCTAGTGTTTGATTATTAGTTATCAATAGATAACTGTTTCATCATCTCTTCAGTAAGCTTAAACGAGCGCATTGTCAATTCTGCATGACGACGCATCAGATCAACAAAGCCGGGATTGGATGAGTTTGCGCAATTTGTTAGTGCTTGATTTGCCGTTAGCATAGAAATCTCTTGAAGTTGCTCATTTATTTCTCTGGTTTTTTGCATATATTCATCAAAAGTCATGGATACGTTTTCCGTAATGTACTGTTAGGTCAGAATTAATTTTTGTTACAACAAGCTAGTATTAACAAATATCGTACCCAGATTCCACCTACCAACTTCTTCTCACATCCATTGAATTTGCTGCTGACCTGACGTTGTTGGATGCGGCGGCGCGGGTACTACCTCGCCCGGTGATACGATGAAACGCTCGACTGTTTCAGTGGTCACAAACGTGCAACTGCAGTTGATGTTTGTGCACTGGTGATACCGCTCTTTTGTGGTATCAGTAAAATAGCGACTCGTGCGGGCGTGGGCGGCATGATGGCATTTCGGACAATGAAACATGATGAGGGTCTCCGGCGTATTCAATGTGTTAATTTTACTCATTTTTCACTTATAAAACAAACACATAATTAAAACACATCGTTAAGTTTCCTCGCTTTCATACTCCACATCAGAAACCTTAACCTCAAGCTCTAAGCCCGTCGTGAAGCCGCTCCCATTAAAGCAGTGCACCACACGGCTGATTATCCACGCCTGTTCGTCTATAACGCGCTTAAAGCCTTTCACTGCGACCGGCGTTTCAGGAAATAAATCAGCGCGGCCAGTGGCGAGCGTAATCGAAAACTCCGCCACCCCACGTTGTATCCTGTCCCACTTTGCCTGAGCTGCGCGCATGGCCTGCGCCTTTGTCGCGTAGATGGTCGTGAGTTCCAGAACATTGTCGGACTCACCAGCCATATACTCACCTTCCCGCGCTTCCTGCTCCTTTTTCTTTTTAGCCTTTGCCGATGTTTTGACGGCCTTCGGGTGCTGCAGCGCACGCAGGTGCTGCTCTTTGGGTTTGCGTTTGAGCTTCACCTTTTGCTTTTGCAGTTTCGGGTCTTTGGTGTGCAGCCATTTCGCCGTTACGCCGGTGTAAGCCTCACGGTCTGCAATGGCGAACTGATGGCGGTCGCCGTCACCGCGTTCGACGGTCATTTGCGGGATGGCCTTGCCACTGGCCGTCATCGCGCTACCGGCTTTCAGGAATAACAATTTCCCGGCTTTGACCGAAACCGCTGCCCCGTTACGATCCGCCAGTCGGGACAAAAACGCGGCGTCGGATTCCTGAGACTGGTCGATATGCGGCACAGCAACAGATTTCAGGGTATCAGCCACGCTGGCCGTCAGTTTGTTACGCTGCGCGATAGCCTCAACAATCACCCCGAGCGTGGTGTCGTGCCATGACTGTTCGCGCCTGGAGTTCAGCGTCCCGCGAAAATCCGCGCTGCGCCCCCGGAGGGTCAGCCTGTCAGGCGCGCCCCGGTGCTCGATTTCGTCAACCGTGAAACTCCCTTTGTTTATCAGCGCCGAGCCCTGCCAGCCCAGCCACAGCGTCAGCGATGCCCCGCGTGGCGGCAGCTCAACCAGCCCGTCAGAATCATCAAGCTCGATATCAAGCTGATCAGCCTCGAATCCGCGATTGTCGGTCATGGTCAGCCCGATAAGCCGGTTGCTGAAATTCTGTGAGATATCTGCGCCATCGAGCGTGAGCATAAAATCAGGGGCAATGCGCGCCCCGGTCTGAATGTTCATTCCCGTTATCATCCCGCCATCCCCCCGAGCCAGTTACCGGCAGACGTGACCAGATTGTCAGCCTGCGTTTTCAGGTCGCCGTAGATGGCCGCGAGGGATTCATCCACCCGCTTAAGCGACAGGCTAAACTCGATTTTTTTAGCCGCACCGTCGCTGAATAACTCGGTGTGGTTGTGAGTCACTTTATCGATGACATACATCCCGTGGATCATACCGGTTCCGTCAATCAGCGGCCATGCGCGCCCCTCGTCGGCCATCAGTTCGATGGCCATCAGTGACAGACGCCCGCCAGTGATTTCAGGGTAAAGCGTGCCTGACAGGGTGCGCGAGGTCTCCCCCTCCCCGAGATACTGATAAGCAGGTGGTTTTCCAATACGGTCATTTGACACCCACCGGTAGTCCTTCGAATACTGCATTGACTGATGCGGCAGGGTGCGCCGTTCAAACACAAAAAAGCCCAGCACCATTAACATTTTTACCCCTCCCTCAGTCGAGTCTCATACTGGATCGCTGGCGCGCACGTTTCTCGCGGTCAAGTTTGTCGACGGCGTCACGGAGCTGGCGGTCAAGGTCACTGCCCGGCGCGACCCCGCCCTGCAGATTGATGTTGTATTCGCTTTTGCTCTGGTCGATATAAGACCGGCCTGCAGGTGCAGTGACCGGCTGATACGCCTGATACCCGCCATATCCAGCGGTCGCAAGGATATACCCGCCATTCGGGGACGCTTTATTCGCTTTCGCTGCGGTCTGGTCGAGGTCGCTGGATTCTTTTTTGATAACGCCGAGTTTTTCCAGTAGCCAGCCGACCTTGCCGCTCAGGCTGTTAAACATCTTGAGCGGCATCATCAGCGCATCAGCCAGCGCCTGACCAAAAGTAACGCCGACATTTTTGCAACTGGAGAGCGTGTCCTGCGTGGTTTTCACCGGCGCAAGCAGGTCTTTAAACCACTGGCAGACGACACCCAGCTTTTCAGCGATGGCGTCAAACACCGGCGCGAGCGGGGTAAACATGTCCCCCACCGGTGCAAAGGCGGCTTTCAGTCCCTCCACCACGCCCGAGAAGAATGCACCGAGCGGCTCCCAGTATTTGCGGATCAGCAATGCACCGGCCACCACTGCACCGGCTACCGCCAGCACCGGCAGGCTGATTGCGCCAATGGCCGTGACAATCGCGCCGCCAACCGTACTGAAAACCACACCGAGCACGCCAGCCGCCGCAATGATGGCATTAATCCCCATCACCACCGGCCATGCGACAAGGCCAATCCCGCCCATTACACCGATCAGCGCCAGCGCACCACCAACCACCACGCCGAGGGTGGTCGCCAGCCCTTTATTTTTCTGTATCCAGCCGTCGAGCCTGTGCACATATTGCGTGGCCGTCTGCGTCAGCTTTCGCAGTGAGCCCTCCTGCTGATCAAACAGGTCAGTGCCGACCGCCTCATAGGCTGACTGAAACTCTTTAAAGTCGCCGCCGAGGTTATCCTGCATAACCTTAACCAGTTCCTCAGTCTTACCGTCTGAGGCTTTAAACGCGGCGGTGAGCTGGTCGAGCTTGCCGCTTGTTGCGGCGGCCATCAGCACGGCGGCCGCCGAGCTGGCCTCTTCACCGAAAATGGTTTTCATGTATTCGGATTTCTGCCCCGTTCCGAGATTGTTTTTCTCAAAACTGCGCTGCATTTCTTTCAGGATGGAAAATATCGGGCGCGTATTGCCTTTGCTATCTGACGTTTTAATACCGAGCTCTTTGATGGCGTCGTACGCTTTACCGGTTGGCGCCTGCAGGCGACTCAGAACGGCACGGCTCCCTGTACCCGCCATCGAGCCGGTGATTTTGGAATCGTGCAGCGCCCCCACCATTGCGGTGGTTTCTTCGATACTTACCCCGGCATTTTTCGCCACTGGCGCGGCATAGGTCAGCGCATCACTCATTCCATCAAAGTCGGCGGCGGTTTTGTTCATCGTCATCGAGAGAACATCACCAATATGCGCGACTTTATCGTTAGAGAGCTGAAAAGCAGATTTCATGCCTGTCAGCAGCGCAGCGTTTTCTTCCATCGTGCGCTTGTTCGACAGCGCCATATTCAGTGTGACCGGCGTCGCCGCCTGAATGGCCGCCGCATCGCCGCCGCTTTTGGCAATGATAATCTGCGCACCCGCCGCATCATCGGCAGAGGCAGCGGTATTATCACCGAGCTGGCGCGCCTGTTTACGCAGCGCCTGCATTTCAGGCGACTGTTTGTCGACACCGAGCACGGCCTGCAGCTCTGAGTTTTTCTGTGCAAATTCATAACCAGGCGTCAGCAGCTTAACCCCGGCGAGGGTTCCCGCCGTCGCAATACCAACACCGGCTGCGCCAGCCGCCGCCGCGTTTCCGGCCAGTGATTTACCGGCCTGATACCGCGCTTTCACCCGGCTTAACTTCGCCTGTTGTGCGCTGACTTTCGCCAGTGCCTCACGCTGCCGATTAAGCTGCGCGGTAGTCTCACTGATGCGCGATTTAAGCCCCCGCTCATCATTTGCCAGATTACGGGTATTAATACCGACTGCACCGAGTTCACGTTGCTGGCGCTTAACAGACTCAGTGAGGCTGTTGTATTTCGTCTGCAGCCCGTTGGCGGCACGCTTTGCCGATTCAAGCACCTGCGCCTGCGCGCGCGTCGGGCGCTCGGTGTTTTTAAATTGTGTGGCAAGGGCTTGCGCTTCCTGTTTCGCTTTCTCAAGCGAATGACCGGTCACGGCAAGCTGGGCGCTGGCTTTGCGGAATCCGTCAATACGGGACGCCTGCACATTAAGTTCGCGCAGGCTTTTTTGTGAATTGCGGATATCACCAGACAGGGATTTGCTGGCGTTCTGAATCGCTTTAAGCGGGCGGCTTGCCCGGTCAACTGCGTTCAGCAGCACCTCGATTCTGACGTTATTGCTCATGATGGCTTCCGCTTCGTTGCAGCGCCTTATCGCGCCATGTCAGGAGCTCGGTCACACTCAGGGAATTTAGCTCTGATGGCGGCCAGTGGAAGATCACCGCAATATCCGCCATCAGGTCATCGACCGACAGTTTTTCCGGGAAGGTCAGCGACCCGAAGCTGGTGACAAAAAACCGACCACCTTACCGGCTAGTGAAATCAGGTCTGACGCATCCAGACGCGCGAGCTCGTGCTCGGTCAGTGCCGGATATGTCATGCGCGGCAGCACCTTAATCAGCGCATCAACGTCGGAATTTGCCAGCGACGCCAGCGACACCCCGCGCAGGGTTCCCGCATTCGGTTTGGTTAAGGTGACCTGCTCAACTTTCTGCTCACCGCGCATCAGCGGGGTGTCAAAAATAACGACATTCGGATTGACGTTCTCAGTGTCAGCAACAGCAGTCTCATTGATATTTTTCATGCGAATTTCTCATCAGGGTAAATGACCGGCCAGCCTCACTGACCGGTTGAAGGATTACAGGCCAATCGCCTTGCGGTGCTCTGCCATACGGTCGACACCGTCGACTTTCAGCACCATGTTGATCACGTCAATCTCGATGACTTCTTTGCCGTCGATCGTGAGCTGATAATAGGCGCACTCGGTCGCCATTTTGGTTGTACCGCTTTCGCCCTGCTTGTTTTCACCGCCGTCGTATTCTTTATGACGGCCACGCATCACCACCTCGACGGCAGAAATCGCGCCGGTGTCGTCACGCTGATAAGAGCCGGTAAAACGCAGCGGCACGCTGTCAGCACCCGGTGAGGCGTACTGCGCCCACAATTCAATGTCAGGCAGACCGCCGAGCGTCCACTCAAGCGACAGCGCATCGTCATCGAGGCCAAGGTCAACCGACACCGCCCCCGGCATCCCGCCGCCGCGATATTTCTCCAGCTTGCGGGTCAGTTTTGGCAGGGTGACGGATTCAACAACGCCCATATAGCTGAGGCCATCGTTGAACATATTCAGGTATTTCAGTTTGCGGGGTAACGCCATGCTCAGAGCTCCTTAGCTGTTGACCGAGTCCGACAGGTTCGCCAGATAGGTATCGGTGATGCGCTGGCGCAGGGTCAGGTTTTCCAGCGGCGGGACGGGGGTATAGTCGTAATCGATATACAGTTTCCCCACTTTCAGGGTCGCGGTGTCGTTCGACTCCGGGTCGTACCAGCAGAAGCCGTCAACGATATAACCACTGGTTTTCAGCTCGCGGAATTTGGCATTGATACCGGAAACGATGTCGCGAATGAGGGTCGGGGTAATGGGTTTATCCATCGCCCACGCGTGCGCCTCCGCCATCGTGTCGGCCAGTACCTGCGCGGTGCGGGTGTAGTTCTCAAACAGGAAAAGCGGATCATCCGAGCAGGTACGGTTTCCCCAAAACTTGAAACCATCATTGCGGATAAGCGTGGTGACACCGGCCTGATTCAGCAGGTTGGCGTCGGTCGCCGGTTCCTGCAAATCCCACGATACTGAGGCACTGACGCCGGTCACACCGTTAACGCCAACGTTAGACAGGGTTTTATGCCAGCCGACCGTCTGGTCGATTTTGGCACGCAGGCCGAGCGCGCGCGCCGTCGCCCAGGCTGTCGCGGTCGCGTTCGCCGTGGTGTCCCATGCCAGAAAATCAGGGAAGATGACCATCAGCTCACGCTGGCTGAAATTCTCGCGGTAGTCGATGGCCTCGGAAATGGTTTTACAGCCCCATGCGCTGACATAGCCAAAGGCGCGCAGGCTCTGACAGGTGGACGCGAGTGCGGTCGCCACCTCCTGTGAATCCAGCCCCGGCACGCCGAGAATCCGTGGCTTAACGCCGGTGACGGTTTTCGCCGTCAGCAGGGCTTTCAGCCCGGTATATTTGCCGTTTTCGTCGGTGGTGCCGATGATATTAGAAATGGTCTGTTTGTGCGCCTCCTCGGGGTTCTCCGGATCTTCAATACCTTCGGCCACACGCACGGCCACGATGACCGGCTTGCACTGGTCAGCGATAGCCTGCAGGGACGCCGACAGCGTGCCCTGTTTACCGGCCTTACCGATAGCGCTCTGCACGTTCGTAATGAGCACCGGCTCATTGAGGGGAAATGTTTTTTCGTCAGCATCGCTGGCCGTGCAGACCATGCCGATGATGGCCGTCGAAACGGTGGAAATGGTGCGCACGCCATCGTTAATCTCGATGACCTGCACGCCGTGATGATAGTCACTCATCCGTTTAACTCCGTGGTTAAGGGGTGAGTGATATTTTCTGTTGTGTGGCGGGTGCGGGCTATTTGTCAGGGTTGGCTAAGGTCTGACACAACGACGGGAAAGGAAAAGGCGGGCAACTGCCCGCCAGATGTCGGATCAGACTGGCAGCGGCGGCCATTCAATATCCGGAGCATCCTCCGGCTGGATGCGGCTCAGTAAAACACGGTATTTTTTCCATGCAATGAGGTGCGTTTTTTCATCGTCGGTTGCCATCTCCAGATCAACGGAGTCCTGTAATGTCGCAACCGCAGTATTGGCCTGTTTAAGAAGCCTGTTTTTGTTGTTTTTCGCAGCCTCTGTCAATGCATTACGTGCAGCATCAGCATCATCAACCCATGTTTTACCATCCCATTTCTGCCACGGGTTTTCCGGCACAACCGGTGTTGTTCCTGCCGGATACTGACCCGGCTCGGTTATCTCCCTCTCATGACCTGTTTCGGTGTCATAGACAACCTCACCCCGGTGGTCTTCAGTGATAGCCCAGCAACCATTTTCAGTGTCATAAACCGGAATAAATCCGTCTCGGGTTTCCGGGGGCTTTTCACTGGTGCAGCAGGCGGGCAATCCGGTAAATGCCGGTATCAGGGCGTCACCTTTTCCAATAAATTCACAGGTGTCTGCACGAAAGTTATACACAGTGATAGTCCGGCTTTCTCCGGTCATTTTAAACGTCATTATGCGAGTCTCACGATATAGTTAAAGGCGATGTTTTTGATGGTGTTTTCTGCATTACCCGACGCGGCGATCGTAATGGTGTGACCGTGTGCGCCAATAGCAACGGAGTGCGAGTGTGCGCCAATCCCGACATTATGATTGTGGGCACCAATCGCCACGGTATGCGCGTGATTACCTGCAGTTGATGTTGTTTTCGTTCCCGTCGCTATTTCGTTACCGTCGGCGGCCTGTCCCCCGGCCTGATCTCCCCGGTGTACGGTAAAAGTGTGCGCATGGTTGCCGGTTGCATTAGTGGTTTTTGTCCCGTAGTCAAAGGTCGTGGTGGTTTTCGTTCCGTGGTCAAAAGCACTGGTGGTTTTCGTCCCTAAATCGGTGCTCGATGCGCTGGCACCGTGGGCGTGCGATTTAATGCCGTCCTGCTCCTGAGACAAAATAGCGCGCCCACTTGCGGGTTTACCTTTGATTGTCCAGCCCCGCATATCAGGAATAACACCCGATGGGTACACCACAGCAAGCAGCGGATACGCGGCTTTATCAAAAGTTTGTCCCTGCATGACGTCATAGCCAGCAGGAACACTGTCAGACGGCCACGCAACGGGAGCGCCTACCGGAAAAACATCATCAGGCGTCCACGGTGTCCATGCGCCTGTTGAATACTGGCTGCGCGAGTAGCTCCGGGAGCTGTTATAAACCCGGTATACCTGAGTCACTCCGGCATTTTTATAAATGACCAGCGTCCCGGCGTTATTTTCAGGGTAATGTCTGGCGGCTGAGGTATTAGAATTCGCTGGCTGAAAGTAAATACCCGGCGTTTTAAGGGTGTCTAAATCCTCCGTTACCAGCCCAATAGCCTGGTCGTCGAAAATATCCTGCGAGGTGACACTGGTGTCAGCATTCAGGGAGTGTCCGTTAATTTTGCGCGAGGAAGGAACGCGGCCATCAGCATTATCATTCGCCGCTTTCACCGCTTTTGGCGTTGCGGCGAGCGTCTCAGACACGCTGTCGATGGCGCTACTGAGCTGAACAATCCCTTTCTGCGCCGTGGTCGCGTCCTGAGCCGAGTATTTACCTTTCGCAAGGTCATACGCCGCCTTAACCGCTTTCGGTGTCGCGGCGAGCGCCTCAGACGTGCTGTCGGTCGCACTGCTTAACTGCGTGAACCCTTTTTCTTTCAGCGTGGCGTCAGGATGGCGGCGGGACTGCTCATGCTCTGCGAGTTTGTCGTCGACATAATCCTGCGTCGCCATCACCAGCGTGGTATCGATGGACAACTCGACCGTGTCGATATCACTCACCATGATCACCATACGCAGCGTCTGCGCACGACCTGATCCTTCCTCCAGCTCGGGTTTGTAGCTTTCGGCCATATTGCCGACCGCAATCAGCGTGCCGGTGTCATCGTAAAGCCCCATTTCACGCAGCCAGAAACCGCCGGTCTCCGGGGGGATCACCAGCTCCGCCACGACATAATTTTTATGTTTTTTGTCCTGGCTGATTTTGTTCAGGACATGACGCCAGACCTCATTGACGAGTTTTGTCTGGCTGGCGTCCGGTTCGGGCAGTTTTCCGCCGCCGTCCCCGACGGCCATCACAGCAAAATTGACTTTCTTCCCGTTCGGGAGCGTCGCCGCCGCCAGTTTTTCCGCACCGGCTCGGGTGATAACGGTTTTATATTTCACTGTCATTGTGTTCTCACTTATCCGGGGTAAACCGTGATGATGTCGCCGTCCCAGGTCAGGGCTCCGGTGAAGAGATAACCCGGTATGTCCTGGATAATATTCAGGCCAATAAGATGGCGGCTGGCTGGCTTTGCATCGGCAATCAGCCTTTCCATTTCGTAATACATTTCCTCGGTGATACCGGTCTCCAGCACGCCGATATCAAGGCGAAACGTGCCCGGGGGGTCGTTCGTCTCCCACCACTCCGTCACGTTAATCAGATACCCGAGCGGCTCGACCACACGACGCACCGCACCTATCGTCCCTTTATGCGCATGGATAAACCACGTGCTGCGGATAACCTCGCGTTTGGTTTCTTCCGGCCAGCTCTCATCCCAGCGATCAACCGAAAACGCCCAGGCCAGCCACGGCAGCAGATTTGCGGGGCAGTTGTCAGGGTTCCATAGACGACGCAGCGGGACGGGCGTATTTTCGATATCCGCGCAGGCGCGCGCCGCCGCCACCTCAAGCGGCGACGAGCCCACCGGCAGCAGACGGGTATCACTCATCGTTGCCCCCGATGTTTACGCTGTAAGCAGTGCAATATGACGCCTGTGTCTCATTGAGTACGATGTCAGCGACCGGCGCGACAAGTTCGACACGCTGCACCCCCTCGACGTGAAGCGCGGCATAGATGGCAGACTTGCGGATATCGCGCCCGAGCCGGTGCTGCGCGTTGATATAAGCCTGCAGCTTCGCTTTTGCCGCACTGAGCACCGGCTCGCTTTCGGGGCCGGGATAAAGATAAAGCGCGGCATCGATGGTGTAGTCGACAATGACCGCCGACTGCACGGTCACGCGGTCAGCAACCGGCCTCACATCCTCATCGTTGAGAGCATTACGCACCACGGCGAGCAGTTCCCCGGATGCCGCGCCGTTATTCTCCCGGGACAGTACCGACACGGTCACGCAGGCAGGCTGCGGGCTGATAACAGAAATATCGGCGACCCGCCCGTCAGCACTGCGGCCATGAAACTGATACGCACCGGTCGACCCGGCCACGCTCATTCCCTCAAAAGCCTGTTGAATTCGCAGACGGTAATCGGTGTCCGATTCCATGACGGCAGGCGTTGGCGGCAGCGTGGTCTCATCAGCAGGCGTAATAACGAGACGCTCAACATTGTAATTTGCGCCGAGGTTATCAAGGTCATGACCGGCAGCGTAAGCCAGCATCACCGCCCATGCCGACTCATTCACCCGCTGACGCCAGATAACCTCCCGATAAGCATTTTCCTGCAACAGCTTCACAATCGGCTCAGATTCAAGCGTCAGCGTACGCGCTACCGCGTCCTGTTGCTCTTCGGGATAGAGTGAGACGAGCGTCACCTTTCGCTCTGTCAGGATGGTTTCATAATCCAACTCTTCCACAACATCAGGTGCGGCGAGCTGGCTCAGGTCAACAATAGCCATAACGTTTAACTCAGTGGAAGGGTGATAGAAAAAGGCTGGCCTGATGCCGAACGCGTGCCGGTCATATCGACGTACATCGCGCCGTCATCCTCTCCGCGTTCAACGGTGATGGTCGACAAACTGACGCGCGGTTCCCACCTCTGGATCGCGGAGTAGCACGCGGCCATAATCTGCAGACGCAGCGCCGGGGTCTGCGGCTGGTCAATCAGTGCAGACAACAGCGAGCCATATTCGCGGCGCATGACGCGCGAGCCCACTGGCGTGACCAGAATGTCGCGCACGCTTTGCCTGATGTGCTCAACTTCAGAAATACTGAGGCCGGTCTGGCTGTTCATTCCCAGATAACGCACCGTCATTTGACCCCCTTAGTCCAGTTTCCGCCCGGCTCCACGCCACCATGATCGTGGGCATCGACCTGCACGCCGTTTGAGGTAAATTTCCCTTCGGTGTGCTCGATGTTCCCCGACATCGTCCCGCCTTTTTTCACTTCGAGCGTGCCGGTGATGAGCTTGTTGGTACACACCACCTCGGGAGTATCGAGGGTAATGCGGGTTTCGGCTTTCACCAGCACCACCGGCACGATGGCGGTAATGGACTCCGACGCGGTAACGTCGGCGGTTTTAATACCGGATACGGTGAGCGCCCCGTTTTCGGGTTCGTACTCGATAACCGCCCCGTCAGGAAAAGTGACGTGAAACGCATCGGACGAGGCCGACGGCGCAGGATGGTCATCAGAGAAAATGCCGGGCAGCACAAAGGCTGTGTCCAGCTCGCCACCAATGGCAAGAATGAGCACCTGCTCGCCAACAGAAGGAGCCCACCACACCCGCGAGCGGCCGGCGCGGCAGGTCAGCCAGTTAAGCCAGGTGGTTTGCATCCCGCCGGTCTGTACACGACAAAGCCCCTCGACGGGGTCGACGTCGGTCACAATGCCGGTGCGGATAAGGTTGCGGATCGCCCGAGCGATTTCCTGTAAAGAATTTAAATTATTCATGTGGAAAGGATGCCGACTGGAAAGGCTAGTGGCAATCAAGTGGAGTTTTATGGGAGATGAAACAACAATTATCAGCTTTAAAATATCAGTATAATTCATCCCATTAGATTAATGAGAGCCACATAAAGGATTTATCAAATAGCAAAGCTTAGAAATGAAATAAATCTCATAGACATTTCATCATAATATAAAATTATTTTCCGAACCCTTACCAAAGCAGATATGGGGCTAAATTATCAAACAGCCCCACGAATATTAAAACATTATTTTCCACAAACCATATTATCTATCGCGGCCATATAGGATACAAACAGATCTACATAACCACTTACGTCAGTGAGACTAATATCATTTGCATTGTCGTTATGATGAATAATGTTATTTCTCTTTACAACCACTGCATTCACAACATCCTTATTCGCATTAAATTCCGCCGAATTCAAAAGATTAACACCCAAATAAGAAAATGCCTTAATCGTCTTGTAAGGATTACCAGACAGGCTATCCGACACCTCACTTTTCTCAACCTTTAAATCAGCATCTATATATTTCAACTCCTTATCTTTAACATCTTTTTTGACTCGCCAAAGCAAAAAATTGTGTGGCAAGCAGGCTGCTTTAAGCCTGCGATTGATGGTATCGCAGTGCCATGTTGCAACCTCAGTCAAATACGACTCTAAATAAGTGCAGAGTGTAATAAGATACGATTTAACAAAAAAATTAATGTTCTTATTGAAGAATTCATTTTCCTCAAGGATAGCCTGTTGCTCCGTCTCCTTAATAATTTCTTTTAAGGATAAAAATAATGAACGATATCCATCATAGTATTCAGTATTTTCCATCAATAACTTCCTTAAGAAGTGCCACCCAACTAGCCCTACGCTTCATCACCGAACTCTTATTCTGTAGCCCACCTGATAAAGTTTTTTTGAACTCAGCACTTGAACAAAGAGTAAACCAAGCATTCCGTATTTGTTCGGACTTTTCATTTACAATATCATCATTTAACTTGCCAATTGTAGGCATTAAAATGTCATAATGAACTAACCCTTTACGTTTTCTCCTAACTGTAGGGTTTGTAAATACATCTTCACCAAATATTTTTTCACACTTAGATAATGATGTTTTGAATCTCTCCCTCATAATATTCAGTTCATCATCTTTTAAGTCTGAAAATTTTTCCATATGATCATCCAAGAATTCTTTCAAGGAGCTATCAAAGTAATCAAAAAAGTTATCTTCATAAAATGCAAAAAAACGCAAAACTTGTTCGTCTGGCTCACGACTATCTCTTTTTACTGTAGTTGTTTCCGCCAAACCAAAATTTTTAATGGCATCAATATTACCTAACTCTTCTAATAATTCATCAAACCCTCCCGGATATAACGCATGTCTTATTTCTTGGTCAGAAAGTTTAACTGCCCCCTGATTGAGTCTAGAAAATATCTCTCTTATTAATTTTTTGGGATTTTCTTTTCTTAGAACAATGCATCTTATTGTTGTCGACTCTAACTCTGAACGTAGAGATCCTAATTCAGAAAACTTTTTCCCTTCAAGCTCTTTAAATGTAGTCATTCCCTCCAAAGCGAACTCGTCATCAAAAAATTTCTGTATTGTGGTTAATCGCTGAACACCATCAATTACAATATGATTGCCGCTATCATCTTCTGCAAAGTAACAAGATGGAAGAGGAATACGCATTAAACAAGATTCAATGAATTTTGAAGATCGCAGCCATCCGTCCTGATCCCATTTGTACTTTCTTTGAAAGTCTGGATTCAGTTTTAGTTTGATGGGATTGGACTTCATCCTAGAACATAAAGTCTCAAATGGATAATCTATGGGGAATAAATTCAATGTTTTATCATCGTTAGACATGCTTCAATCCTTGTAAGTAAAAGCTTAAAAAATCAACGAGGTAGCAGACAACAACAATATTTACCATTTTTTATGATTAAGGTCAAAAGGTCGGTAAGCTAGGATTCGTCTTATGAGACTTGCAACCGTAAATAGTCAATTTAGATGTTCAATAACCAATTTTTCAATCAACAAATTGTCTCTAAAGTCAACACCAAGCAACTGCCGTTCTGGGTATTGCACGTCCTGAGCATGTGGGTTTGGCCGGTCTTTAAGTCCGAGCTGATGAATCTGAGCAATGCGTTGCACCTTGCCGGTAAACTCGACCACCGCTGCATCATCGCGGCCTCTGGCTTTCATGTAGCGGTTCGTTCGCAACTTCTGAAACATCGTCCGCTTAATACGCCCTTTCTTCGCTCTGAGCGGCTGGCGTTTTCGCGCCTGATACGGCGTGCCATCAGGCGCTTTTTGCTGTTTGATGCGTTGCTGTTGCGATCTGCGCATTTGCTTTGCTATTTCAGCGGCCAGCTTGCGCCGACCCGCCGGTGATATTGCCGCAATCAGTCCCGCCAGTTTGTCATCAAAAGGTTTAAATTCATTCATCCCATTTGCTCACCAGCTCACCATTGATATACAGCTCAGTCGGTCGCGTCATCGGCTCGGGTAATGGAGGCTCAGGCGCGTAGCTAACGTGCAGCGCGCCGTTTTCGTCCCTGACGAGGGTGCGCTCGGTCAGTTGCAGGCTGATACTGATATCAACATTATCCCCGTCGTTTAAATCCATCTGGAATCGATAGCCCTTTTTGCGCCCCTCATCCAGCGTGCAGATATCCGGCTGGTTCTCTCGCAGCCATGCCGCCACCGGCACAAAAATCAGGTCAGGGTCGCCAACAAAATCGCAGACGATCACATTCAGGGTGTAGTTCTTTTCGTGCGACAGCGAGGCCGCGAGACGCGCATCGATATTTCCCTCATCGGCAAAGATACGCATCATTTCGGGGTTGTTTTTTAGCTGTGGTACGGCGTCAGTGAGTGCCTGGCGCAGGCTTTTCATTTTCTGCATCGATTTTATCCTGGCAGTCTTTGATGGTTTCGACCTTTATCGCGCAGGCGGTGAGCGCGTGCTCAAGCCTGCGAATATCGGCACTCAGGTCGCCGTTAGTCGTGGGCTCGCTTCCCGGCATCGGGCAGAGGCTCACCTTCGGGCAGGCGTTGTAAACAATGACCGGCGGAGACGCAGCCGGTGCGGGTGTGCAACCGGCGCACAGCATCAGGCAAATCAGCGCTATACCAGCGGCGCAAATCCTCGTTTTCATTCATCAGCCTCGTTATGGTTTGTTCGCGCCTTGCCGCCAGCTCACCGGCGGCGTTCAGCTCGTCACTGAGCCTGACCTGCGCAGCTTCATTCGTCCTGGCGATTCGCTGCGATACGGCAAACTGATTTTTCAGCATGCCAATCGTCGTCTTTTGCTCGCTGGCGACCCTGTTCGCTTTTTCGAATGATCGGGATAAATTTGCGTTGTCATGACGCAGCCACAGCACCACGGCGAGCAGCCCGGCCAGCAGAATAATCAGCACTTTCATTGCATCCCCTTCACGCAGTAAGCCCACTCCCGATCGCGTCGGTTTTCCAGCCCCCGGTTTCGGACACCCTTCACATACACCCAGCGGGTGAGCTGGTCGCACGCCTGCCACCACTGATGGCGTTTGATATACGAGACCAGCGTCGAACGGCAGGCCGCGCCGGTTCCCACGTTAAAGGCAAAACTGACCAGCGTGTCATAGACGCGCGGTGGCATATCCACCGGCACACAGACCGCGAGCTGTTGCTCAACGTTGAGCACATCCGCAACGAGGTTTTCCGCCGCGCGCTGTTCGGTAATATCCCCTTTCGGGACGACACCGGCAGTGTGACCAATGCCCGACGTCCACACTCCCGCGCTGCACTGGTAAGGCGTCAGGCGACACCCTTCGAGGTCAGCAATCAGCGCCAGCCCCTCGGGCGTGGTGTTAAGCAGACGAAAGTCAGGCACCAGTGCCGCCAGCGCCAGCACGGCGGCCACACTGCAGCGTTTAATGATTGAGCTCACGTATCGCCCCCTTATCGAGTCCGAGTGATTTCAGATAGCGAAAGGTTTTGCGCTTAAACCAGTAGTTCGTCAGTGCGGTAAAAATGGCGCAGGCACTCCCCACATACAGCGCCAGCTTTTCAGGGGACATCGCCCCGAAATACGCCAGCCCCACGGCCAGCCAGTAAGCGATAAACGTCGTGATTTTTTCCACACTCAGTCCCATAGATTCACCGTTTCGGTTTTCGGGGCGCTGTCGGTTTCGGGCAGTTCAATGGCCGTGCCGTGCGGCAGAATCACACCCAGCGCTGACAGCCCCGGATTCGCCTGCAGCACCGTTTCAACGACGCCCTCAGTGCGCCCGTAATACCGGGCGCAAATCGCATCGAGGGTGTCACCCTGCATCGCGTAAACCTTCATCAGATTTGCCCGACAATACAGCGCGGCTTGTCCTGAATACGCGCCACAGACCAGCGCATATCCCGCCACAGTTCATCGATAACCGCCTCGGTGCTTTCCGCCTTGCGGTCGCCTTTTGCCGTCGCATCGATGCCGCGATAGCGTTCAAACAGCGTTGCACTGGTCATGGCGCAGACGGCGCGGAAATAGTGGAAACAGCGCACGCTTTCACCGTCGATATCATCGGCAGGCACATCTGCCAGCGTCTGATAACCTGCGGCCATCTGGTCAACCCGCCACAGGGCAAGCTCTGCATTGGTTTCGGCCATACCGGCTTTAATCGCATCATTCAGGCGCAGCGGGGAAACGGTCTGCTCCAGACGCATCAGCTCACGCACGCGCTTCGGATCAACATCAGGAAAAAAGAAGGTGTTTTTAATTACCGGCTCGCTCACGCCCGGTGGCGGTATCACCACGCCCGGCACGTCCTGCGGCTCTTTTTTTGGCTCAATAATCACTGTCGTCATGACAACCTCGGGTAATGGGTGGGCGGTGGACGCCGGTCGCAGTTGCGGTGAATCACCGACATTGACCGGCGTGCCGCCCGGCTCGGGGAGTGCTCGGTTAACCTGCGGCTTTTGCCGCTTTCGGGGGACGCCCGCGCCGTGCCGCCGGTTTAGCGGCACGGCGCGGGCGCGGTTTATTCTGTTTGGGTGCGGGTTCTGGTTTGGGTTTCAGCGCGCGTTCAAGCTGCTCAATATCCTTTTTCACACCGATAGCCCGCTCTAACTGGATCGCTCGCTGCAGGTGCGCCAGCGCGTCAGTCAGGTTGCCAGCATCACGCAGCACGTAGCCGGTGATTTTGTGCAGCTTCGCGCGCACGATATCGGGCATATCTGCGCGTTCGGTCAGTGCGATGGTGTCGAGCAGGAGCGACAGCCCGACAGGCTGTTTTGCATCAAGCAGGCGCTGCGCTGACAGGGCGACCTCTTCGGCCAGCAGATAGTGCGTTGTGCGGCGGTGGCCGCCGGTCGGCATGGTCAGGCCATACGTCATCGCGTAGCGGGCGATTTCCAGCGCACCGGCAATGTCATCAGCATCAAGACGCCAGAGCATGACGGTCATGACAATGTCATCCTGCGCCCCTTTGCCGGAGCTGAGAACGCCACCCACCCACGGCAGATAAAACGGTAGCAGCTCACGCTTTTTGTCTGCCTTGCGCTCATTGGAACGGATTTGTTTTAACGTGCGACAGTCTGCGGCCAGCTTGACGAGCATCTGCTCATAGGCAGTTGCATTGCGCAGCGGAGCAGCAGCCCGCCGCGCAGTTTCAGAGGCCGAGACCCGCATCATGTGACGCGCTGCGGGACTCGTCATGGCTTACTCTCCGCTTTCCGGGGCGGCAGGTGCGGTGAAGTCACCTAAATTGATGTTCTCAATCAGGCAACCGGCCGCGTAAGCCTCGATCACATAGTCAATATTCATTGACTCATAGTTTTCGATACGGTCTTTTTTCGGCTCTTCAATGATGGCGCGGCGGTGTGCGTCATCCATGAAGTAAATCGACAGGTTATCGAGACGCGTCACCATCAGGGCATTCGCCGGGAAGTACGGCACACGCACGGCGGGGAGGTTGCCGATCCGCTTCTGGCTGATGATGATGTCAGCGGCCAGCGTTTCGCTGTTTTCCTGTGCCTTGTTGACAAGCGGGAAATATTTATCCGCCATCAGCTTACGGCCAGTGATAACGACGAGCTCCGGGTCATCCTGATAAATCTCATCAATCAGGTTGGTGGTCGCATCCATGACCAGCGCATCGAGGTTTTCATAGTCACCGTTTTTACCCACGCGGATCACATCGGAAATAATCTTGCCGTCTTCGTCGGTGATTTTTGACATCACGCGCGCGGCAGCTTCATTGCGGTACTTCTGCAGCCAGCCCACCGCCACATCCTGCAGCATCGGATTGTTTTTACGGTTTGAAGTCTCCGCCCGGGTGATACCGTTGAAACCGGCCATGATGAAATCGAGCGACTGTCGCTTGATAATCGCGTCACGGATACGGGTCTGAAAGTCCTGGAATCGCGCCCACAGGTCGAGCTGTTTGTAACGGATGTGGAAATCGAAGTTGATTTGCGCACATTCGTATTTGTTGGATTCGAGCGCGGTGAAGTCTGCGGTCTTACGCTCATCATCAGCGGCGGTATCGGTGGTGCTGGCAATCGTACCGTTGACGCCCACCCCGACTTTTTCGCCTTTCAGCTCGTCGACCGGCACGATGTTCACTTTGGTCAGAAACGCGGATGACGCCTGCAGGGTGGTCATCAGGGTTTGCGTCACGGACGGCTCAACGGTGAATTTCTTTGCCACATCGTCGGTGTCGACGCCGTTCAGCTCCGCCACGCGGGACAGGTAAGCATTAAATTTAAAGCGGGTATCTTTACGCATTGTTATTCCTGTTTTTCTAAAAAAGGGCATCAGGCCGGGTGACACGCACCCGGCGGGTTATCAGCAGTTGGTCAGCAGCTCGTCGCCCGTTCCGCCTTTCGATTTCTCGCGGCGCGGCTGGCGATGGCTTTCGGTGTTATCGAGGGAACGTTTCAGCGAGGTAAACGCCTGCGCGTTTTCTTCGGTCTGGCGGGTCACATCCTGCTTAAACTGCGCAAACGCGGTTTCGAGTTCGGTGACGCGCGTTTCAGTGGCGGTCAGGTTGGTTTGCACCTGCTCAGAGACCGCCGTCACCGCTTCATGCACATCGGCAAAGCGCGCATCGTCACTGGCCTGTTTACGGTTGAAAATGGCTTTGACCTTGTCGGTCAGGCTGTTGAGCATGGTATCGGGGACGTCCTCGAATTCCAGCTCAGCAAGGGAAGCCACCGAGAAGTGATCGCCCGGCTGGTCTTTTTTACCGGCGAGCGGGTTCTGGCTGGCGCGGCTGCAGAATTCCAGGTATTCGGTGCCGAGGCTTGCCGGGTCATCCGTGACGGCGAGGCCAATCAGGTAGCATTTGCCGCTGTTGGAGAAATTCGGGCGAATTTCCATCGAAGTGTAAACCTTCTGACCGGCGCGCACCATGCTGACCAGCTCATCAAGCGGGGCGATTCTGGCAAACAGCGCCTTTTTACCGTTCAGCGCAGAGTCATCGCTGATGATTTCCGCTTTGACTTCGGTCACGTCGCCATAACGCTTAAACGGACTGTCAGGCCAGAGGCTTTTGATATGTTCGAGGTTAATGCGGCAACCGTAGACGCGCGGGTCGAAGGAATCCGCCATTTCCTGAATGTCATCACCGCTGATGACACGGCCATCGCAGGTGTCACCTTCGACGCCGATGCGAAACCATTTAGAAACTTTCTTTGCCATTGTTCAGGTGTCCTGATGTTAGGTTTTCGGTTCGGGGGTAGTTTCCCGACTCCGCCCCGCATCAGCCACCGCTTGCGGAAGTGCAACCCCTGACACAACAGGGGGTTAGCGATAATGCCCGGCTATTTCCTTAGCCTTGCCCCGTATTCACCGACACGAGGCAACCATGACCATTTCGACTGACCTCTCCCTTTTACATGACCCGCGACGACAGGCGCGTCTGTTGTTCTGGCAGGGATTTTCCGTGCCACAAATCGCCGACACGCTGCAGGTCAAGCGCCCGACCGTGCAGAGCTGGAAACAGCGCGACGGGTGGGAGGAAACCGCCCCGCTTAACCGCGTGGAAACGACGCTCGAGGCGCGCCTGATTCAGCTGTATGCAAAGCCTGACCTGACGCCGCATGACTTCAAGGTCGCTGATTTTTTGTCGCGCCAGATGGAGCGATTCGCGCGCATCAACCGCTACGGCCAGACCGGAAACGAGGTGGATTTAAACCCCAGTATTGCCAGCCGTAATAAGGGCGATCGCCGTAAGCCGAAACGGAATTTTTTCAGCGATGAGGCCATCGAAAAGCTGGAAGAGATTTTCCTCGACCAGTCCTTTGAGTATCAGCTCAACTGGCACAAGGCCGGTATCGCGCACCGTATTCGCCACATCCTCAAATCACGCCAGATTGGCGCGACATTTTACTTTGCCCGCGAGTCATTGCTGCGCGCCCTCAAAACCGGGCAAAACCAGATATTTTTATCCGCCAGTAAGACGCAGGCTTACGTGTTCCGAAAGTACATCATCGCCTTTGCACGCATGGTCGACGTCGACCTGTCAGGCGACCCGATTGTCATCGGCAATAACGGCGCAGAGCTGATTTTCCTCGGGACAAACTCCAACACCGCGCAGAGCCACAACGGCGACCTGTATGTCGATGAAATCTTCTGGATCCCCAACTTTCAGAGGCTGCGCAAAGTGGCGTCGGGGATGGCGTCACAGTCCCACCTGCGCACCACCTACTTTTCAACACCCTCAACGCTGGCACACGGTGCGTATCCGTTCTGGTCAGGTGAGCTGTTTAACCGGGGACGCATCAGCGCGAGTGAGCGCGTCGACATCGATATCAGTCACAAGGCGCTCGCCGGTGGGGTGTTATGCCCGGACGGACAGTGGCGGCAGATTGTCACCATCGAGGACGCCCTCGCCGGAGGATGTACGCTGTTTAATCTGGATCAGCTGAAACAGGAAAACAGCGCCGACGACTTTCGCAACCTCTTCATGTGCGAGTTCGTCGACGATAAAGCGTCTGTATTTCCGTTCGAGGAGCTGCAGCGCTGCATGGTCGATGCGATGGAAGAATGGGAAGACTTTGCACCGTTCTCTGACCGTCCGTTTAACTGGCGCCCGGTCTGGATTGGCTATGACCCGTCACACACCGGCGACAGTGCTGGCTGTGCGGTACTGGCTCCGCCGCTGGTTGCCGGTGGCAAGTTCCGCATCCTTGAGCGTCACCAGTGGAAAGGGATGGATTTTGCAACGCAGGCCGAGGCTATCCGCGAGCTGACAGAGAAATATTGCGTCGAGTATATCGGCATCGATGCAACCGGCATCGGCCAGGGGGTTTACCAGCTCGTGCGCTCCTTCTTTCCGGCAGCCCGCGCCATTCGCTACACGCCGGAAATGAAAACCGCGATGGTGCTGAAAGCGAAAGACACCATCCGACGTGGGTGTCTGGAATATGACGCCGGTGCAACCGACATCACGCAGTCGTTTATGGCGATTCGTAAAACCATGACCAGCAGCGGGCGCAGTGCCACCTATGAGGCCAGCCGCAGCGAAGAGGCCAGCCACGCGGATATTGCGTGGGCGACCATGCACGCCCTGTTAAATGAGCCACTTTCCGCCGGTAGCGGCATGCAATCAACCTCAATTCTGGATATTAACTAAGATGAAAAAACGACAGAAGAAACCCGCCACAATGACCGCCAGCGCACCGCAAAAAATGGAGGCGTTTACCTTTGGTGAGCCGTCCCCCGTTCTGGATCGCCGCGACATCCTCGACTATGTCGAGTGCATCAATAACGGGAAATGGTACGAGCCGCCGGTCAATTTCTCGGGACTGGCAAAAAGCCTGCGCGCCGCCGTTCACCACAGCTCGCCGATTTACGTGAAGCGTAACATTCTGGCGAGCACCTACATTCCGCACCCGTTGCTGTCGCGTCAGGATTTCAGCCGCCTTGTGCTCGATTATCTGGTCTTTGCCAACGGCTATCTTGAGAAGCGCATGAGCGTCACCGACCAGCTATTAAAACTGGAAACCTCCCCGGCCAAATACACCCGCCGGGGTGTCGAGGATGGCGTTTACTGGTACGTATCGAGCTACACCCAGCCGCACCCGTTCGCGCCCGGCTCGGTGTGTCATCTGCTTGAGCCCGATATCAATCAGGAACTTTACGGGATGCCGGAATACCTGAGCGCACTCAATTCAGCCTGGCTGAATGAATCCGCCACGTTATTTCGTCGTAAGTATTACCAGAACGGGGCGCACGCGGGGTATATCATGTATGTCACCGACGCGGCACAGAGTAGCACCGACGTTGAATCGCTCCGTAACGCGATGCGCGACTCAAAAGGGCTGGGGAATTTTAAGAACCTGTTTTTCTACGCGCCCAACGGAAAGCCAGACGGGATCAAGATTGTGCCGTTGAGTGAAGTCGCCACGAAGGATGATTTTTTCAACATCAAAAAGGTCAGTGCCGCTGACCTGCTCGATGCGCACCGCGTGCCGTTTCAGCTGATGGGCGGCAAGCCGGAAAACATCGGCTCAATGGGTGACGTTGAGAAGGTGGCGCGGGTGTTTGTGCGTAACGAGCTGACGCCATTGCAGGAGCGTTTCAAAGAGATTAACGACTGGCTTCAAGAAGATGTAATACAATTTGAAAAATATTCTATTTAAAACAAAATGAGAAAAGGTGCGTCATTTTAAATAACGCACCTATATTACAAAACTAAATTTCAAAAATAATCAATGAATAATTATCCCTAGTCTCTCTACTCTCAACAAGCTCTATTACACTAGCACCATACTCATTTAACGAATTATATTTCACTGAAAGATCTCGGAAATCTTTTTTGCTCACAACTGACGAAACCCCGTCAGATAGCAAAGCTATTCTATCACCTATCTGTAAATTACATTCAAATTCATGGACTTGTAGAGGCTTGTGTGCACCAAGGGCACTATCAAGAATGTTCTTACGAGGGTAATCAACTGCAGTCTCTTTCGTCAGCTTACCTTCACGTAGTAGACGAGCTACTTCACTGTGATCATAGGAAAGTTGTTTGACGCCACTTCCTCTTAATAGATAAGTCCGAGAATCTCCACAATTGGCTCCTATCAATTTATTCCCGATAAGCTTTGTTACAGTCACAGTACTTGCCATTCCAGCCAATTTTCCATCTTTCTGAGCAGCATCTTTGATCGCTTCATCAGCTCGGGTTATGGCTTCGAGAAGAGAGATGCTACTATCCGAACGCATGGCCGCAGCAATAATGTCCAGTGCTAATTGAGAGGCTGTTTCTCCCCCCAAATTCCCGCCGACACCATCCGCAACGCCACATAACAAATCAGCGCTGGGTAAAATCTCAACCAAGATAGAGTCTTGGTTGTGGCTTCTAGGTCCCGGAGATGTGTAAGCAAATTTATTAATCAATGGCATACTCTTTGTATCATTGCGAAAAGTTCAGGATGAAGCATATCAGGTGTGGCACCAATTGATCTTTGGAGATGACTCACCGCTGCACACATTCTACCCTCAAGTATGCTCATTTCCAAAGCAAGCCTTTTAGCCAGTTCTGGAGTCATGTCGTGCCCTGCCACGCTCATGAAGCGTCTCTCGACATACCAACGATTATGCGACGTTCCCATAAGAAGCATAGCTATAATAATTTCGGCTTTACAGTTCAAATCGTGAAGTTGTAAAAATTGTTCGAGACGAGTGCAAATCCCATCACACTGTTCGAATGAAAATACTCCATCCGCAACCCAACGACCATATGCTTCACCAAGACGACAAGCTAGCGTGGTATCATGAGCGATTATCTCATTAATCCTGTTTAAAGTTAGACGCTGAAATATCACCTTGGAGTTTTCTTGTCCAATATTATCCTCTACGAAATTGATTATTTCCCTCCATGTTTCAACATTAATTCCGGCGTCACTATCTAATGCTGTAGTATATGTTCCAACCTCAGCAGAGAGATGTATTACTGTAGAAGGATCAATACTAAGAATTGCATCCCTTAATGCTGCAACACTTGGAAATCTTCTTGAAGGATCTCTACGAGTACAAACCCGTAAAATATGCGCATATGCGCTCGAATCATTATTAATTTCACCACAAGGAATTCTTTCATCCGTGCCTACAAAGTCATGCAGTATACACCCCAAAGAATAAATATCTGAAGCAATACTAGCTTTTCTAAGATCTGAAACAATTTCAGGTGCGGTGTAGTAATCAGAACCCATTTTCATACCTGTATGGGTTAGTGCTGAAATTTGAGTATCTTTTACTGACATCAAGCCAAAGTCGCTAATAGCGTAATATGGACCTTCACTTGAATCAAATCTAAGCACATTTTGTGGTTTGAGATCACGATGATAAATTTGCAACGTGTGCAATTCTTCGAGTCCAGATAAAATATCCATTATTGCTCTTAAAAATAATCCATTCAAGTTTCTACTTTGCGCAATATCTTTATCAAGGCTAGATGCTGCTACTGGCATAAGGAAAGATGGAGGGTTACTATTTAGATCTTTAAAAAGGACAGGTACAATATTTTTATGCGTAAGTCTATACTGTACGTTTGCCTCTCTTATAAATCTTTTTTTTACATTCTCTGCCAAATCAGGAGGCAGCGGTTGAGCTTGATTTATAGAAAATGTTTTCCTAGCGAATTGCTTTCCGCTAAGGACATCTTGCACTAAATCAACATTACCAAAACCGCCACTACCTATCCGTCTAACTTCATTAATCACCATATTGTGCCCCTTGCCTTTTTTGAGATAATTCTGAATTATTCTTTTTGATAATACTAAAAAAAATGAAATTTAAAACCCCTCAGCGCGCAATGCTATCCCCGCCTCGCCTGCCCGCTTTATGGGTCGGTTTTAATGCAGTTGCATGACCACTCTGGATCCGCGCTAGCTCTGGCGGCGCACGGCCAGAACGGGCATCCCCAACGCATGCAAAACAATGCACCTGTTGCATGCACGGCTAAAAAACCGGGAAATTGTGGGAAAATGGCATAATAAAACCTGCTTTAATCGTTCCGGTTGGGGGTGATCTCTACGGGACAGGCTAACGCCTCGCGGGGCTCGTTGGTCAACCCCGCTGGCACTGAAAACAAGTTTCAGCACCGGCGGCGTTTGCTATGGCTTCGCCATATTTGATGGCCGAAACGCCTCAATTTTCGGATTGCTGATATCGCTGTATTTGCGGTGATTATCCCGGACGACACCGGCACACCCGACCAGTTCGTCAGGGGTCAGATTCTCGTTAATCATAATTTGTTGCAGGCGATGCACGACGGCCATCAGCTTAATGTTTTGCGTTGAATGTACGGGCGGCACTGGCATCATTCGCATATGACTCATTTTAACCACCCATTTTTTTTAGCATCTGCGACCAGCTTGTCGGAATATTGCCAGACACCATCACAAGCGACATAAGCCCCACCCGAAACGCCGTTAAGTGTTTCAAATCCAATAGCCAGCCCTAACGGGTGTAGAATTTCGTGATTAATTCTGAAAACAAGCCCCTTCTCGCTTAACTCTTTCCAGTTCATTAGGGACATACCGCACTTGACATCTGGCATCATTAACTGAAAACTCAGCATCACATAATTTTCCGCCCATTCAGATAAATCAGTAACGTATGTCACCCTCACTGATACACGTTTCCCGGTATATCCGTTTACCGGTTCCCATTCATGCAACCCGAGAATATCACCGCTAGAATAATCGCGGTTATTGAGACGAAATTCAGCACGTTTTTCCTGAGATATCACAGCGTTAAAATGCTCAGGTGCAATTTTTAACTCATGGATTTTGCTCATTATTTCCACTCCTCTTGAATTGAGAATCCCGGCCACTCATCAGCAGCCGCGTATTTGAATTTTTTATCGCCATAAATCACCGTTGCCCCACGCACCAGCGCTTCGAGCTCCCACCGTTCCGGGGTAATGCCCTCCTGAGCCAAATCGAAACGAATTTTCGCCACGCGATCCCTTTCTGGTTTTGTCATCCTGGCTGATGGAGCTTGCTCACTCGTTTTGAGTAGCGCATTGCTTCTTTGCTGGCGATTTTTGCGAGGGATGCCAGCTCTTAACGCACCGTTAAGCGCCTTCATGACGTCTGGCTCATTCCATCCGATAACTCCGCGCTCAATCAGATTTAACACCGCTGCGGCTTGCTCAGACGGTGTGGGTGTCATAACTGGAGTATCACCGTCGGTGAGCTTTCCACAGTTATTGACAGGACTCCGAGGCGCGGCAGCGCCGCTTTTTAAGGTCAAAGGCTCAACGGCCAAAACCTTTGGAACTATGCGCCATTCCGCTGTACGGGTTACATGTACGCGGCTCGCCCCAAGATGAGGGGCATAAATACCGACCACTTTCTCGATATCCTCCTCGTATTCGTTTACCTCATCCGTCACCTTACGGGCGACCCTGACCACCTGAGCATCACGCGGCATGTTTGCCCCACCCTGCGCGCTGATGTACAGGTCAAATTCCCCCTCATCTGCAGCAGCCCGGACGGCCTCGACACGGTCGTCAAACTCGCTGGCGATACTCACCCCGCGCGGCAGCTTACGCAGTTCGCGGTAAGCGCCCATTGTCGGGAGGCCAATCGGTTTAAACTGAGGGATACGCCATGTAGACGCCCATGCGGTTACGGCTGCGGCCGTATCTTTCAGAGGTTTGCCGGTATCGTGATCGAGCTGACCGTCAAGCGCGTAGCCGTCGATATTTTTGGCAATGTATTTGGCGATATAACCCGCCGCGCCCCCCTGATTAAGGTGACGCGACTCAAAGCGCTGTTTTGCCGCGCCCTTTTCGTGTCCGTCCTCTTTGAGGGCATAACGACGCATAATTTCGTTGATAGCTTTACGCTGACCGAGTTTGCAAAAAAGCATCATATGCCAGTGTGGCGTGCCGTCGTGGTGCGGCTCGACAACGCGCATCCCATACACTTCCAAATCGTTATCTTTGAAAGCGGTACGCATCAGGCTCCAGATTCGGCACAGATAGCGCTGGCCGTTTTTAGGGGTGAATGCGGTTTCGTTCCAGCCGTGATTGAGCTGCACCGTTTTGCTGTCACCTTTGCCGACCTGTCGGGTCGGGTGATACTTCGACGGCGTGGTCAGCGTGATAAACATTCCCACATCACCAACGCTGGCCGCATAGCGTTCAATTCCGGCAATGGTATTCATCAGCTCCATACGGCGTATTTCAGGGTTTGAAATACTCCCCATGACTTTACTGATGAGGTCGATACGTTCGCCGGTAACTTTGTTTTCCAGCTCACAGGATTTCAGGTATTCGAGATTAGCCAGCCGGCGCGAGTGAACCTCGCGGATCGCCATTTTGCTGGCGTAAGGTGAACGGTCTTTGTTGACTTCACCGGCAGCGATAAGCAGCGCCTCACGCCAGCGCATACGCTGCGCCTTGAGCTGGTTAACCCACCAATCATCTTTTATCAGACGGGAAATAGCGGAAAACGCCATGCGGATCGTCATCTGACCCTTACGGTATTTTTTCCAGTAGAGCGGGGTTAAGTTGAACGCGCGTGCAACACCAGCCACCTGACCATATATGTGCACCTGCGCCTCATCGGTGAAAAGGGTCTCTTTACCGCCGAATGCCTCAGCCCATTCGTCGCTGAGTTCCTCGTATTTACGCCAGAGCTGCGCGGCAATTATGGCCGCAAATTTTTTCAGCTCTTTGTCATTCATATCAGGCAAGCGCGCATATTCGTCATGCTCAGACAAGAAACCAATCGACGCAGATTCATTCATCCCGCACAGCTCGTTAACGCGCTCAAGACGCGGCAACAGCTTCCGCTCAAAGGTGTTTTTCAGGAAATAGAGCGCCCCGAGCGGGCTCTTTGTGCGGCGAATGAAGTTATAACGGGAAGTAAACAACGTCTTAAGAAAGAAAGGCAGGCGGTCAATCCGGTATAAAACACCTTGCACCTGACGGAATTCGGCACGTGTAAGGGGTCTGTCACGGCCAATGGCAGCGCGGGGAGCATTCCAGGGATAAGCACCAACGAAAGTATCGCCGGTGCGCTTAGATATTGGCAGGGCTAGCGAGGGGGCAATACGCCCCCGAGTCTCAACGGCCATCAGCACAAAACGCGGTCTGACATTGCAGTCCCAACTGCTCGACCTGCTCACCCAACGCCGCAAAACTATCAGCACCGCCATTTAAAAGGTCATGTAGCACCAGACCAGAAATCAGTTTTTGAATCGTCGGGTAATACCCGACAGTATCAAGCCATTCGCTACCTTCATTTTTTCCAGCAGTCGCCACTTTCTTTTCCTGCAAAATGAACTGGTAGCGATCGCTTGTAACTACATACTGATGATTTATCTCGATACGGATACTCATTTTTGTCTCCTTCTAAAATTGATTAGCAAGCACAATGAAAAATTGAGTTGTGCAATTTTTCGGACTCTTGCCCCAATAGCTCGATGATCTCGGTGCGGTTGAGTTCTGACTTACTGATGTGCGCAATTAGGCGATCAAAATGAGAGGATAAACGGGTCGCGGTATCGAGCTGCGCATCACGCAACGCTTGCGCCAGATGTACCGAGAGCACACACGTCGGCACTTTATTTTGTTTATGCATTTGCCTATCTCCAGACAAAAGGAATCCCCACGCAGTAAGGCGTGTAATAGAACGAATCCAGATTAATTAATGTAAATACTGCTCAGGCTTTACCGAGGTTAATATCGTTGGCGCGTGTTCAAATAACCCAAAAAGCTCACGCAAAGCGCGGAATAGTTTCTCTCGCCAATAACAAGCATCTTCGTCAATGCGCCAGTAAGGCTGATTGAACTCGACCTCACTCAATCCCGCGTGTAGAAATAAAGAGCGGCGCTGACCCACAGTTAGAAAACTAATATATGCAGATTCACTTGCGCCAACCTGACGACGTTTTGAAAAAGCAGCGCGCAGCTCATCGATAGCACAAGCCAGACGTTCGCGGTCGACATCATTCATTTCTTCAAAGCGCATTACTGCGTGACGCTGTTTTAACCGAGCATGAAAACAGACAGTCAAGCGGTCACGCTCCATCATCTGATTATAAAAATCACAGGTATCGTGCCAGCGAGGTTCCGCAAGATGCTTTCCTATAACGACGCGTAGAGCTGCAGGTTGTTTTTGAACTAATGCAAGAGTCATAACCGTCATAACGATATCCCTCGGGATTTCATAAAGCGTTTAGCCATAGCAATAAATCCAGGCTTGCGAGTGCGGATGATGATGCCTTTACGCCCTTTACCATGAGTGATGTTGAACTTCATCGGGCGTGGACTTTCGTTACGCAGTAACTGAGCTATACAACGTGGCTCTTTCATTTCTGGCTCCTTATGCTGGTTCACCTAATCCCAACCACATCAACCAACCATCACGAATTTCTTTAGGGCGACTGTCATAGGCCATCTTCATGCCTTTGTTCCATGCTGGCAGATATACCCAGTATGCCCCTGCTCTCCCACTTGTAGACTGCGGATCAGTCATCTCAACTATCGGTAGTTTGCCTTTCTCAATCATCCCTTTGACAGCAGCAGGGGTTTTACCAATAAGACGCGCAAACTCCTGATACGGAACCGCGTCGCTCGCGCTCTCAATGACCCTATTCATTTGTGACTATTCCTCGTTAGTGTTTTAATTGCTCCTAATGGCTTTTAATTGCCATATTGGAGCCATAAATCTGCGGTAACGAAGCAAAGATTACTCCGTTATCATTTTTCCATCAATAGTGGAGTGTTAATTACGATGATACCCGTCAACGAGAAGCTGGCCATCATGCGTGAGTCGGAACGTATGAATAGAAAAGAATTCAGTGACTTAACTGGAGTTCCGTATAGCTCTCTTTCTAGTTATGAGAAGGGAGTAAAAGATATGGGCATACAAGCAGTGATGAAGATTTTGAATCATCCACAGTTCAAAAAATATACCATGTGGTTCATGACTGAGACGATATCACCAGAAGCTGGGCAGATTGCACCGGCTCTCGCGCACTTTGGGCAGCAGACAACAACGTCACCCCACTCAGACCAGAAAACTGGCTAACCATTTACGGTGCTTATCTGTGCAGTAAATGCACGGTGAGTTTTTGTTATTTAAATCAGGAAATTGAAGTACGCAGTAACATCATCGGGAGGCTTTATGTCTGTTAAAAAGCTCGATGATGGTCGTTATGAAGTGGACATTAGACCTGCAGGGCGCAACGGAAAGCGCATCCGCAGGAAATTTGACAAGAAAAGCGAAGCTATCGCTTTCGAGAAGCATACCCAGTACAACCATCACAACAAAGAATGGTTGGCGAAACCGACAGATAAGCGGCATCTGTCAGAGCTAACAAAAATCTGGTGGGAGCTGAAAGGCAAGCATGAAACTCACGGCCGAGATTACCTGGGCAAGATAGAGTTGTTCACAAAGATAACCAGTGACCCTTGTGCCTTTCAGATTGCTAAGTCATTGATAAGCCAATACAGCACTGTGCGGCGTTCTCAAGGCATCAAGCCATCGAGTATAAATCGTGATTTAACGTGTCTTAGCGGGATGTTTACCGCGTTGATAGATGCGGAGCTATTTTTCGGGGAGCATCCTTTCCGAGGTCTTAAAAGACTCAAAGAGGATAAGCCAGAAACCGGCTACCTGACGCAAGAGGAGATCGCGCTTCTGCTGTCAAAAGTGGACGGTGATAATAAAAAAATTGCGATTCTTTGCCTTAGCACCGGCGCGAGATGGAGTGAGGCAGCAAAACTGAAAGCGGAAAATATCATTCAAAATCGCGTCACTTTCGTTAAGACAAAAACCAACAAGCCGCGAACCGTTCCTATATCCGAGGAACTGGCAACAATGATCACAACGGGTAAGCGTGGCTATCTGTTCACTGATGCTAACTATCCCGCGTTCAGACGGCTAATGAAGGAGCTGAAACCCGACCTACCACCGGGTCAGGCTACGCACGCATTGCGGCACAGCTTCGCCACGCACTTTATGATAAACGGAGGCAACATTATCACGCTTCAGAGAATACTTGGGCATTCAAGAATTGAGCAGACAATGACATATGCGCACTTCGCCCCTGAGTACCTACAGGACGCGATAACGCTTAATCCTCTACGTGGTGGTGTTGGCTCTCAGAGTGTCCACACAGTGTCCACAGTAGGGTAGTTTATTATGGCTTTCAGTGGTCTTGCGTGCCGCGCAAACCCGCATTGCACCGCTGAAAGCCCCTGTTGTAAGGGTATATAAACGCCCTTACACGGGCTTATTTTTTTATGCATAAGCCCTATCTCTGGTAACCGTCTTC
>ERZ1034915.348-NODE-348-length-32285-cov-20.258858_pt1 | contig 32285 bp, 32 predicted proteins | sample MGYA00520592_ERZ1034915 | MGnify/ENA primary metagenome ERZ1034915 (study PRJEB33766, sample SAMN09781787) | gut metagenome | biome: gut microbiome | host: Homo sapiens | place: Madagascar | study: EMG produced TPA metagenomics assembly of the PRJNA485056 data... | reverse complement strand
ACCTGGAGGCCGACAACCTGCCCTATGGTGAGCAGCGCCGCCTGGAGATTGCCCGTGCGCTGGCCACCGATATGAAGCTGCTGCTCCTCGATGAACCGGCGGCGGGCATGAACCCCACCGAGACCGAGGAACTGCTGGAGATCATCAACTACATCCGCAATGAATTTAAAGTGTCCGTCCTGCTGATCGAGCATGATATGAGCCTGGTCATGAAGATCTGTGAGCACATCCAAGTGCTGGATTTCGGCACCACCATCGCCTCCGGCACACCGGAGCAGATCGCCAACGACCCCCATGTCATCGAGGCTTATCTGGGCAAGGACGAGCCGGAGGAGGCCGCCAATGCTTGAGATCAAAGACCTGCATGTCAACTACGGTGCCGTCCACGCACTGAACGGCGTATCCATGACGGTAAACGACGGCGAGATCGTCTCCCTCATCGGTGCCAACGGCGCGGGCAAAACCACCACGCTGCGCACCATCACCGGGCTGGAAAAGGCCGCCAGCGGGTCCATTACCTTTGATGGCCACGACCTGCGCAAGACCGAACCCAGCAAGATCATTACGCTAAAGCTGGCGCATGTGCCGGAAGGACGGCACATCTTCCCCCAGATGACGGTGGAAGAGAACCTGGAGATGGGAGCTTTCACGGATCCTGCCGATATGGCCAAAACGATGGCCGATGTCTACGAGCGGTTCCCCCGCTTGAAAGAGCGCAAACGCCAGCTGGCAGGCACCCTTTCCGGCGGTGAGCAGCAGATGCTGGCCGTGGGCCGCGCCCTGATGGGAAAGCCCAAGATGATTCTGATGGATGAGCCGTCTATGGGCCTGTCCCCGCTGCTGGTCAAGGAGATTTTCGAGATCATCAAGGAAGTCAACAAACAGGGCATCACGATCCTGTTGGTGGAGCAGAACGCTAAAATGGCGCTGGCCATCTCGGACCGCGCCTACGTGTTGGAGACCGGCACCATCACCATCGAAGGCGACGCCCAGCAACTGCTGAATGATCCCCGTGTGAAAAAGGCCTACCTGGGCCAGTAAAGGAGGGCACGCCATGTATCCGAATTATCACTACTTCGCCGTGGCCATCACCCGCACCTGCGGGTCGGGCGGCGGCAGTTACATCGGCAAAAAGCTGGCGAAGGATTTTGACATTGATCTCTACGACCGCAAGCTGCTGCGCCTGGCAGCCGAGGACAGCGGCATCAACGAAAAGATCTTTGCCGCCGCCGATGAAAACACCAGGAAAACGCTACTCTACCGCGTATCTCAGCATGTCTACGACGGCAGCTTTATCCCACCGGAGAGCGGCAACTTCATCAGCGACCAAAACCTGTTCAACTACCAGGCCAAGGTCCTGCGGGAACTGCTGAACGATGAAAGCTACATCTGTGTGGGCCGCGCGGCAGACTTTGTACTGAAGGATAAGCCCAATGTCCTCACCGTCTACATCGATGCCCCTTACGAGGACCGCATCGACCGGGAGATGAAGCGTCAGGGCATCGGCCGCAGCCAGGCCATCCGCTACATCGACAAGCTGGACCACTACCGGGAGAGCTACTACAAATATCACACCGGCCGCCAGTGGAAGCGGGTAGAAAACTACGACCTCTGCCTGGACAGCGCCGCCATTGGGCTGGACAACTGCGTAGAGGTCATCAAAAAAGTCATCGAGCTGAAATTTGGGGTGAAGTGCCCGCAGTAAAACTTGGGAAAACGCCCGCTATCATAAAACAGGGGAGGAAAGAGTTATGGAAGCACTTGCATATTACGATGGAAAGATCGGCACGCCGGAAGAATTGATGGTCCCGTTCAACGACCGCGTGCATTTCTTTGGCGATGGCGTCTATGATGCCACCGTCGGTGCCAATGGCAAGGTGTACCTGATGCAGGACCACCTCGACCGCTTCTACACCAGTGCCAAGGCGCTGGATATTCACATCCCGATGCCGAAAGAGGAACTGGGCAAGCTGCTGACCGACCTGCTGGCCAAGGTGGATGGCACCACCCACTTCGTCTACTGGCAGGTCACCCGCGGCGTTGAGACCCGCAACCACGTCTACGCCGAGGATCTGCCCGGCAAGCTGTGGGTGTCCATCCGACCCAACCACCTGAACGATCCCGATGTGCCCATCAAGCTGGACACCGCCGAAGACACCCGTTTTTATCACTGCAACATCAAAACGCTGAACCTGCTGCCCAGCATAGTTGCCGCCCAGCACGCCAAGCGCATCGGCGTACAGGAGACCGTGTTCCATCGTGGCGACATCGTGACCGAGTGCGCTCACTCCAATGTGTCTATCCTGAAAGATGGTGTCTTCTACTCCCACCCCAACGATGAGTTCATCCTGCGGGGCATCGCCAAGACCCACATGATCCAGGCCTGCTACCGGCTGGGCATCACGGTCATGGAAAAGTGCTTTACGTTGGATGATTTGAAAAACGCCGATGAAATTATCGTGACCTCCTCCTCCAACTTCTGCCTGCATGCCTGCGAGGTGGATGGTCAGCCTGCAGGTGGCAAGGACCCCGCCATGCTCAAGGCCATCCAGGACGAGGTGCTGCGTGAGTACTTTACCTACACCGGAAAAACCACCGTGGTAGATTGAACAGGGGGGGGACCGCATGACCCGCGATGAACTGGAAAAACGCAATGTAGGCGAAAACCTCGATGCGCTGATGAACCTCGACCCCCGCGGCTACGGTGTCTGCCGCATTTTGTATGCAGGCAGCCGCGCCTTTACTGGCGAGCCGCTGACGATGCACGCCGCCCAGGTGTTGTACGACAGCGTAAAAGAAAACGACCTGGTGTACATTTTGGTTGGGTTTGTTCTGCTGCCACACCGTGTGCCGGAGATGGACGGTACGGTCAGCGCCATGCTGCTGGCCCGCGCACTGGTCATGGCATTCAACGCCAAGCCGGTCATCGTCTGCCCCAGCGACAGTGTGCAGGCCATTGAAAAGTGCGCCGCCGTGGTGGGCCTGCATATTTACGAAGACCTGGACACCGTGCAGGAATTGCCACTGAGCATGGGCGTGGTGGCCTTTACTAAGGATAAGGCCGCTGCCCCCGCCCAGGCCGCCGAGCTGGCCGCCCGTAAACCTGCGGCGGTCGTCTCGGTGGAAGCCAGCGGTGCCAACACTTTGGGCGTTTACCACAATGCCGTGGGCAAGGATGTGACCGAGATGCAGGCCAAGAGTGAAGCACTCTGGGATCTGCTGCGTACCCAGGGCGTGCCCAACATTGCCATTGGCGATCTGGGCAACGAGATCGGCATGGGCACCATTGCTGACCATATCAAAAAGTACGTGCCCTTTACCGACAAAGGCGAGTGCCAGTGCGGCTGCGGCGGGGGCATTTTAAGCGTCACCAAAGCCGATAACATCATCACGGCCACCTGTTCTGACTGGGGATGCTACGGGTTGATGGCGGCGCTGGCGTACCTTAAAAAGGATATGGAGATTCTGCACCACGAGGAGATGGAATCCGAAGTGATGCGGGTGGCTGCGCGCAATGGTTTTATCGATATGACCGGCTCGCTGCTGCCAGGCATCGACGGTTTCAGCACCCGGATGAACGTGGGCATCGTCAGTTTGATGCGCCAGTGCACGGCCTACGCGGTGCGGTTCTCCCACAACTCGGATCACTGGTTCGGCCCGGTGCTGGCAAAGCATTTCTTTGATTGATTTCGCAGAAAGGGGGCGGCGGCCATGCTGCCGTTTACGGTACACCCGGTGGGGGACAGCGCCCTGCTGGCAGTTTTTACGCAGCGCATTGCGCCGGAGATCGGCGCGGCCGTGACGGCGCTGAACGCCCGCGTTCTGTCCGCCAACATCTCCGGCGTGGACGAGACCGTGCCCGCCTTTGCCTCGCTGATGGTCACCTACGACCCATTGGTGACCGACTATGATGCCGTGGCCGCCGCCATGCAAAAGCTGGCCGATGTCCCTGATGCAGACAGCACCGCCGAGAACGGCAAGCTTGTCACGATCCCTGTCTGCTATGGCGGCGAGTTTGGCCCCGACCTGCCCTTTGTGGCCCGGCACGCGGGTCTGACCGAGCAGGAGGTCATCGCCCTGCACACCGGGCGGGATTACCGCATTTATATGCTGGGCTTTCTGCCCGGCTTCCCGTATCTGGGCGGGCTAGATGAACGGCTGTTTACCCCGCGGTTGGGTACGCCGCGCACAGCGATCCCTGCTGGATCAGTGGGAATCGGCGGCGAACAGACCGGCATCTATCCCATTACCAGCCCGGGCGGCTGGCAGCTCATTGGCCGCACGCCGCTCAAACTGTTTGACCCGGCTGCGGGCACGCTGCCCTATGCGGCGGGCGACCGCATCCGGTTTACGCCCATCACAAAAGCAGAATTTAATGCCCTGGCGCAAAAGGAGGGGGCGGTATGAGCCTGAAAGTGCTGGACCCCGGTCCGCTGACTACCGTGCAGGACGCAGGCCGCACTGGCTATGCCGCCAAAGGCTATCGCGTCTGCGGCGCGGCGGACAGCTACGCCTACCGTTTGGGTAACATGCTGATCGGCAACGCACCGGGCGCGGCGGTGCTGGAATGTACCCTGCGGGGCGCAGCCCTGCAATTTGAAACCGACACCATTTTTGCTTTAACCGGGGCCGTAAGCCCTGCCGCGCTGGACGGTGTACCCGTGCCGTACTACGCACCGCTGTTTGCCAAAGCGGGCAGTACGCTGCAAATGGGCATGGCATCCACCGGCCTGCGCAGTTATCTTGCCGTGGGCGGCGGCATAGCCACCCTGCCGGTGCTGGGCAGCCGCGCCACCGATTTGAAATGCTGCATCGGCGGGTTGGATGGCCGCAAGCTGGCCAAAGGAGATACCCTGCCTACCGGGCTGTGTGATACGACGGCCGTATGGCAAAAAATCATCACCCGCCATCTGGACCGCCCCTTGCAAGATACGTGTATCACCACCGCCCTGCATCCCGTGCGCACACTTGGTACGCAAACTTTTCCGTTGCTGCGCGCCGTGCCCGGCCCGCAGGATGCCGCTTTTACCTCCGCTGGCCTGCACATCTTTACCCATGGTGTGTACCAGCTGACTCCTAACTGTGACCGCATGGCCTGCAAGCTGGCCGGGCCTGCCATCGAGATGAAACACGGCGCGGACATCCTGTCCGACGGCATCGCGGCAGGTTCGGTACAAATTTCTGCCGACAGCCAACCCATTGTGACGCTGACCGACCACCAGACCACCGGCGGTTACGCCAAGATTGGCACCGTCATTTCGGCCGATCTGCCCGTACTGGCCCAGCTGCGCCCGGGACAGGCGGTGGCCTTTACTTTTGTCTCCCCCGCCCAGGCTGTCCGGGCCGCCCGCCGGCAGGCAGCGATTTTACAGCAAATTGCCGCGCGCCTACTATAAATAAAGAGGTGTATCCCCATGACCTATTCCGCCGCCACCCCCGCCGAGGTCCGCGCCCTGATTCGCACGGGCCAGCTCACGGCCCCCACCACCGGCCACTGCGATGGCTACGCTCAAGGCAATCTGGTGGTGCTGCCTAAAGTGCTGGCGTGGGACTTCCTGCTGTTTTGCCAGCGCAACCCCAAGGCCTGCCCGCTGCTGGAAGTGGCCGATGCCGGGCAGCGCAGCTTTTCCCAGTTTGCGCCGGGCAGCGATATTGCCCGCGACATCCCGCGCTACCGCATTTACCGAAACGGCGAGCTGGCCGAGGAAACTACCGATGTGACGCACTATTTTGAAGAACGGAACGATTTGGTCAGTTTCCTCATCGGGTGCAGCTTCTCTTTTGAGTCGGCGCTTCTCGAAGCTGACATTCCCGTGCGCCAGATCGAAGAGGGCGTCAACGTACCTATGTACAATACGAACATTCCCTGCACACCGGCGGGGGTGTTCAGCGGCAATATGGTGGTCAGCATGCGGCCTATCCCGTATGCCCAGGTGCCCGCAGCAGTGGCCATCACGGCGGGCATGCCCCGCGTCCACGGCGCGCCAGTTCAAATTGGTACGCCCGAAGCCATCGGCATCACCGACCTGGCTCACCCGGACTATGGCGACGCCGTCACAATCCGCCCTGGAGAGACGCCGGTGTTTTGGCCCTGCGGAGTCACGCCCCAGGCAGTGGTCATGCACTCCAAACCGGCGTTTTGCATCACCCACGCGCCGGGACACATGTTTATCACCGATGTTAAAAATACCGCGCTGAAATTTTAAAGGGGGCTTTACAATGCCGTCCATCGATTTGAACTGTGATCTGGGCGAAAGCTTTGGCGCCTACACCATCGGCATGGATGCCGAGATTCTGCCCTACATTACCTCGGCCAACATTGCCTGCGGTTTTCACGCAGGCGACCCGTCCGTCATGCAAAAAAGCGTGCTGCTGTGCAAAAAGTATGGTGTGCAGGTGGGTGCCCATCCCGGCCTGCCGGATCTGCAGGGCTTCGGCCGCCGCAAAATGGCGATTTCGCCCGCCGAGGCGGAAGCGGACGTGATGTACCAAATCGGCGCACTAAAGGCTTTCTGCGAAGCAGCCGATGTGCCGCTGCACCACGTCAAACCCCATGGTGCGCTGTACAATATGGCCGCCAAGGACCCTGCGCTGGCCGCGGCCATCTGCCGTGCGGTGCAGGCCGCGGCCCACGGTGCGGTGCTGCTGGCGCTCTCCGGCAGTGAGATGGTCAAGGCCGCCCACGCCATCGGTTTGCCCGTGGCCAGCGAGGTGTTCGCTGACCGCGGCTATAAGCCGGACGGCACCCTCGTGCCCCGCGGAACCCCCGGTGCAATGATTACGGACGAGGACGCCGCCATGGCGCGGGTGCTGCAAATGGCCAAACAGGGTACCGTCCAGGCAGACGATGGCAGCACGGTGGCGCTGCAGGCCGATTCCGTCTGCGTCCATGGCGATGGCCCCAAGGCTCTGGCCTTTGTGCAAAAGATCTCCGCCGCCCTGCCCGCCGCTGGGGTGGAGATTAAAGCGTTTTAATATATATTCTAAGGCAATACCGCACAATTCCCGCCTGACGGCTTAAGCACCGCTCCGGCGGCTGCGGCACGGCATCTGCGTTGCCAAAATGCTCGATAATACACAAAGTATTATCTGCGCTTTTGGCTTAGCATCTGCCGCACCTCGCTCGCCGTATCGGCACTTAGAATTATGCGGTATTGCCCTAACACTTTGCGCCGGTCTGCACAGGCCGACGCTTTTCTTTTTATCCGTTATGCCCTTGCACTTCCCTGCACATTGTGTTATACTTGCTACCGTAAAACTGAATACAACAGCAGGTGCCTTTTGATGCTGCATTTTGCGCATAGAAAAGGGTAAAAGGGAAGCAGGTGCAAATCCCGCACGATCTCGTCACTGTGATAAGGGAGCCTGCCGCCAGGGTGCTTTTGCATCGGTCACTGGGTGTTTACCCGGGAAGGCGGCGGTGGGCGTTGATCTTTCAGCCAGGAAACCTGCCTGCTGCCGGGTACGGGGGCAAACGCCCCAGATCACGAGGAATTGGTTGTACCGTAAAGAACCTGTTAAAAGTACGGGGCCTTTTGTGTTGCCATTCTGCATGCAAAAGGCCTCGTTTTTTAGTGGGCCTATTCTGGTGTACGCCTTTTTGTGTCTGCGGTCGTCCTGCCCTGTACCGCCCATCGGTTATATAAGAAAGGAAGCAGAACACATGAGAAGAATCAACTGGAAAAAGCCCGCCGCTGTGGCAGCCGCCCTGGCCCTGTCCACCGCACTGCTGGCTGGCTGTGGCAGCACCGCCGCTTCTTCTGACAGCGTGGCCGAAAGCACCGCCGTCAGCGAGAGCGAGAGCACCGCAGAGGAAGCCGAAGAAGGAGATGCTGACGAGGTGGCCGCAAAGAACTGCGCAGACCTGATCGACGCCATCTACGTGCAGGAGCGCACCGATGACACAGACGCCCAGTGTGAAGCCGCCAAGGCTGCCTGGGATGCCCTGACCGACACCCAGAAGGAAATGGTCGAGGGTGAGAACGCTGACCCCGAGTACTTCGGCCGCGACACCGGCGACGCCAGCAAGGACGACCCCCGCAACGAAGATGAAATCGGCGAGAACGAGCTGCTGGTCGTCAGCTTTGGCACCTCTTTCAACGGCAGCCGCGCGGCCGACATCAAGGGCATCGAGGATGCTCTGCAGGCCGCTAACCCGGATTGGTCCGTCCGCCGCGCCTTCACCGCCCAGATCATCATCAACCATGTCCAGGCCCGTGACGGCGAGAAGATCGACAACATGGAGCAGGCCCTCGACCGCGCTGTTGCCAACGGTGTCAAGAACCTGGTCGTCCAGCCCACCCATTTGATGCACGGCGCCGAGTACGACGAGATGTGCGAAGCCATCGACGAATACAAGGATAAGTTCGAGAGCGTTTCCATCGCCGAGCCCCTGCTGGGCGAGGTTGGCGCTGATGCCACCGTCATCAATGAGGATAAGGAAGCCGTAGCCACCGCCATCATCACCGAGGCCGTCAAGACCGCCGGTTATGAGGATGCCGCTGCTGCTGCCGCCGATGGCACCGCTTTCGTGTTCATGGGCCATGGCACTTCCCACACCGCCAAGGTCAGCTACAGCCAGATGCAGACCACCATGGAGACCCAGGGCTATGACAACGTCTTCATCGGCACCGTTGAGGGCGAGCCGGAGGACACCGCCTGTGAGGCTGTCATCGAGAAAGTCAAGGAAGCTGGTTATACCAAGGTCGTCCTGCGCCCGCTGATGGTCGTTGCCGGTGACCACGCCAACAATGATATGGCCGGTGCGGACGAGGATTCTTGGCTGAGCCAGTTCAACGCCGCTGGCTGCTTTGACAGCGTCGACACCCAGATCGCCGGTCTGGGCGAGATTGCTGACATCCAGCAGATCTACGTTAATCACACCAAGGCCGCCATGGATGCCCTGAACGGCTGATTTTTTACGGCAACACCGCACAATTCCCGCCCTTCGGGCTTAAGCACCGCTTCGGCAGCTGCAAAGCACAATCTGCGTTGCAAAAATGCTCGAGAATACACAAAGTATTCTCTGCGCTTTTTGCTTAGCAGCTTGCACTTTTCGCTTGCCGTATCGGCACTTAGAATTATGCGGTCTTGCCTTACATTCTGCCCGAAGGGGAAAGCCTTCGGGCAGTTTTTGGTTTTGCTTACCCCTAATGCACGCATTTATAGGGGCCGATGCTCGTATCGGCCCGGTGCCGATATTGCCCTTGCAGTATACGTTGTAAACTTAATAAAATTAATGAAATAAGGTAGGAAAGTACACATGAAAAAGTTCCAGATCGTATCCCTGACCCTGGCCGCTGCACTGCTGCTGGCAGGCTGCGGCGCATCCGAATCCGCCGCTGCCAGCGGGAGCACCAGCGAGGCCGTCTCCACCGTTGAGACCGCCCCTGCTGAAAGTGAGAGCGAGAGCGAAGCCCCCGCCGCCGAGGCTGCCCTGCCGGACGACATCTACACCGCAGACTTTAACACCGACAGCAGCATGTTCCACGTCAACGAAGCCTGCAATGGCAAGGGCACCCTGACCGTGGAAAACGGCGAAATGACGATGCACGTCAGCCTGCAGTCCCAGAAGATCGTCAACCTGTATCTGGGTATGGCCGCTGACGCCCCTGACCACGAGGACGAATGGCTGCAGCCCACCATCGATACCGTGACCTACTCCGACGGCACCAGCGACGAAGTTTACGGCTTTGACATCCCTGTCGCGGCTGTGGATACCGACTTCCAGCTGGCTATCCTGGGCACCAAGGGTACCTGGTACGACCATGTTGTCAGCGTGTCCAACGCTGTGCCCGCTGTCGATGGCGGTGATGCCGCTGCGGCGGAAGTCCCTGCCGACGGCACCTACACCTGCGCTGTCACGCTGGAGGGCGGCAGCGGCCGCGCTACTGTGGACAGCCCCGCTGCCCTGACCGTAGTCGACGGTGCCATGACCGCCACCATCGTGTGGAGCAGCCCCAACTACGACTACATGCTCATCGACGGCGAAAAGTACCTGCCCACCAACACTGATGGCAACTCCACCTTTGAGATCCCCGTGGCCGCGCTGGACACTGCCCTGGCTGTCACCGCCGACACCGTTGCTATGAGCACCCCCCATGAGATCGATTACACCCTGACCTTTGACAGCACCACGCTGGCCGCTGCCGAATGAAGCGGCTTATAATGCTGGCCGCCCTGCCCGCGCTGCTGCTGGCAGGGTGCGCGGCCCAGCCAGCGGCCTCCGGCACGGAGACGCTGACCGTCACCGGCAGCTACCCCTTGCAGTACGCCCAGCAATTCACCATTGACGAGTGCGAGGGCGGCTATTACCTCATTACCATCGATGGTACGCGCTATCTGGTCGTGCCTGAGGGTGAGAACGCGCCAGCCGAGCTGGACGCGGACATTACCGTTTTACAGCAGCCTATCGAGAGTATTTACCTCGTGTCCTCCTCCGCCATGGACCCCATCATCAGTATCGATGGGCTGGATACGGTGGCACTTTCCGGCACACATGCCGATAACTGGTATCTGGATGCAGCCAAAACCGCCATGGAAAACGGCCAGATCGCCTACGCGGGCAAGTACAGTGCGCCCGATTATGAGACGATTCTTGCCGCCAACTGCGGCCTGGCCATCGAAAACACGATGATCTACCACACGCCCGAAGTGAAGGAACAGCTGGAAAAATTCAGGGTGCCGGTGCTGGTGGAGCGCTCCAGCTACGAGAGCGGCCCCCTGGCCCGGATGGAGTGGGTCAAGCTGTACGGCGTGCTGCTGGGCAAGACTGACGAGGCCGAGCAGGTCTTTGACGACGCCGTGCAGCGCATTGCACCGCTGGAAAATGAATCCGCCACCGGCAAAACCGTGGCGTTCTTCTCCATCACCTCCAATAATCTGGCCACTGTGCGCAAGGGCGGCGATTATGTCGCCAAAATGATCGAGATGGCGGGCGGCGACTATGTCTTCTCCGACTTGACGGACAGCGGCAACAACCTGGCCACCGTCAACATCTCGCTGGAGGATTTCTACGCCGGGGCCAAGGACGCCGATGTGCTGATCTACAACAGCACCATCGAGGGCGAGATCCGCACGATGGACGAGTTGATCGCCAAATGCCCGCTGCTGGCGCAGTTCAAGGCCGTGCAGCAGGGCAACGTCTGGCGCACCGCGCAAAGCCTTTTCCAGCAAAGCATGGAGATGCCCGACCTGATCCTGGACATGAATAAAGTCTTTACCGAGGGCACGCCCGACGACAGTGAATTGAAATTCTTGACGAAAATCACCTGATAACTACCTCAAATGCCGCTTGCCCAACACTGTAGGGGCCGATGCCTGCATCGGCCCGCAGGCGGGCAATGCCCGCTTTTACAAGCAAAATGCAAAGGATACCACCATGCACACCCGAAAGCGCCTGACAATTGCATACCTCGCTATGGCGGCGGCTCTGTTAGTGCTGTTTGCCCTCAACCTGTTTTGGGGCAGCGTGGCACTTTCGCCCGCCGATGTGGTCAGTACCCTGCTGGGCCGTGGACAGGATGTACTGACAAGCAACATTTTGCTGCAGCTGCGCCTGCCCCGCGCCGTCATGGTCGTTCTGCTGGGGGCAGCGTTATCGGTGGCCGGGTATCTGCTGCAAACTTTTTTTGCCAACCCCATTGCGGGGCCTTTCGTCATGGGCATTTCCAGCGGGGCCAAGCTGGCCGTGGCGCTGACCATGGTGGTGTTTTTAAACCGCGGCCTATTAACGAACTCCCTCACCTTGATTTTGGCTGCTTTCGCCGGGGCTATGGCTGCCATGCTGTTTGTGCTGGCAGTGGCGCGCCGCGTGCAGCGCATGAGCATTTTGGTCATCTGCGGTGTCATGATCGGTTACATCTGCTCCGCCATCACCGATATTGTGGTGGCCTTTGCCCAGGATTCCAACATCGTCAACCTGCACAACTGGTCTATGGGAAGCTTCTCCGGCATGACCTGGGGCAATGTGGGCACGGCGGCCACCATTACGCTGCCCTGCCTGGCGGCGGCGTTTTTACTGTCCAAGCCCATGGCCGCCTACCAGATGGGTGAATCCTACGCCGCCAGCGTGGGCGTTTCGGTGCGCAGCTTTTCGGTGTTGCTGGTGCTGCTGTCCAGCCTGCTGGCGGCCTGTGTCACAGCATTTGCCGGGCCAATCTCTTTCGTCGGCATTGCGGTGCCGCACCTGGTCAAGCAGGCGTTAGGCAGCGCCAAGCCGCTGCATGTGCTGCCGGGCTGCGCCTTGGGCGGGGCATCGTTCTGCCTGCTGTGTGACCTGATCGCCCGCAGCCTGTTTGCGCCGACGGAGCTGTCTATCAGTTCGGTCACGGCGGTATTTGGTGCGCCGGTGGTCATCTGGCTGCTGGTGCGCCGCCACAGCGGGGAGGGGACAACATGAGCTACTACGAGACCCAAAGCCTTGCCATCGGCTACGGTGCCCCGCTGCTGCGGGACATCTCTCTGCAGGCCGAGTGCGGCAGGATTTTGGCCTTCATCGGCCCCAACGGCGCGGGCAAATCCACCTTATTAAAAACGCTGGCCGGGCAGCTGGCGGCCCAGAGCGGCGCGGTATTGCTGGACGGAAAAACGCTGACCACCTACACCCCCAACGCACGCGCCCGCAAGCTGGCACTGATGCTGCCCCACACCGCCCGCACCGAGCTGACCACCTGCTTTGATGTGGCCGCCGCCGGCCGCTACCCCTACACCGGGCGACTGGGCATCCTCTCGGATGAGGATAAGCAGCAGGTGCGTGACGCCCTGCATCTGGTGCAGGCAGACGAACTGGCCGCGCGGGATTTCACAAAAATCAGCGACGGTCAGCGCCAGCGCGTATTGCTGGCCCGGGCGGTCTGCCAGCAGCCGGAGATCTTGCTGCTGGACGAGCCTACGTCTTTTTTGGATGTAAAAGGCAAGGCTGAGCTGATGGCTGTTTTGCAAACGCTGGCCCACGAGAAGAATGTGGCCATCATCGTGACCCTGCATGAGCTGGAACTGGCCCAAAAGCTGGCCGACGCGGTCGTCTGCGTTTCGCCACAGGGCGTTTCCGGTGTGCTTACGCCCAAAGAGGCGTTTGCAAGGGAAAATATCTGCCACCTGTTCGACCTTTCGGACGAGCAGTACACTGCCCTGTTTGGCGAAAAGACCAAACCAAAATTTGAGCATTACATCCGCAGCGGGCAAAAACTGCTGCGCTGCGGCTACACCACCGGCACCTGCGCAGCGCTGGGGGCAGCGGGGGCGGTCCGTCTGCTGCTGACCGGCCACACGCCAGAAAGCGTCGGCCTGCGTACCCCCAAGGGTATCGTAGTCGAGGTGGCACCCCAATTCTGCCGCCGCACGGCAACCGGTGCGGAATGCGCCATTGTAAAGGATGGCGGAGATGACATCGATGCCACTACCGGCCTGCCGGTCGTTGCCGAAGTTACGCTTCTGCCCGATGCCCCGCATACCGTCACCATCGACGGCGGCGCAGGCGTGGGCCGTGTGACCAAACCCGGCCTGGACCAGCCTGTGGGCGCAGCGGCCATCAACCACGTGCCGCGCCAGATGATTACCGAAGCATTATTGAAAGAAGCCGAGACCGCCGGTTACAGCGGCGGTTTCTCGGTGATCATCCGCATCGAGGGCGGCGAACAGGCCGCTAAGCGCACTTTTAACCCGCACCTGGGGGTCGAAGGCGGCCTGTCGGTGCTGGGCACCAGCGGCATTGTGGAGCCGATGAGCCAGCAGGCGCTGCTGGATTCGTTGCAGCTGGAAATCCACCAGGCCGCCCTGCACAGCCGCCGCCTGATTCTGGCCCCCGGCAACTATGGGCTGGATTACCTGGCCCAAAACTACCCGGAACTGCATGAGATCCCTATTGTAAAAGTCTCCAATTTCATTGGGGAAGCGTTGGATATGGCCGCAGCAGAACATTTTGCGGAAGTCCTCCTTGTCGGCCATGTGGGCAAGCTGGTCAAGCTGGCGGGCGGCATCATGAACACCCACTCCAAACAGGCCGATTGCCGCACCGAGCTGTTCTGTGCCCATGCGGCACTCTGTGGGGCGGATACGGCAACCTGCCGCGCCCTTATGGATGCCGCTACCACCGACGCATGCCTGGATATTTTAACCGCTGCCAACCTGAAAAAAACCGTAATGGCAAGCCTGCTGCAGGCCATCCAACTGCATCTGGACCGCCGCGCGGCGGAAGCCTTCACGGTAGGGGCGGTACTTTTCTCCAACCAAAACGGTCCGCTGGGCCAGACCCAACAGGCCGAAAAACTGCTGCAAAGCTGGAAGGAAAACTGACATGGTACATTTTGTGGGGGCGGGCCCCGGCGCACCAGATCTTATCACTCAGCGCGGCGCGGCTCTGCTGCAGACGGCGGATTGCATCATCTACGCGGGCAGCCTGGTCAACCCGGCCTTGCTGGGGCTGGCCAAGGCGGATTGCACCATCTACAACAGCGCCGAAATGACGCTGGAGCAGGTGCTGGCTGTGATGCGAAAAAACGAAGCAGCGCACAAAATCACGGTGCGCCTGCACACGGGCGACCCTTGCCTGTACGGTGCCATCCGGGAGCAGATGGACGCCCTGGACGCCGACGGCATCCCCTACGATGACACCCCCGGCGTGTCCAGTTTTTGCGGGGCAGCCGCGGCCCTGAACGCCGAATATACCCTGCCCGGCGTGAGCCAGACGGTCATCATCACCCGCATGGAGGGCCGCACCCCGGTGCCCGAGGGCGAGCGCCTGACCAGCCTGGCCGTGCATGGGGCCACTATGGTCATTTTCCTGTCCATTGGTCTGGTGGACAAAGTGCAGACCGCGCTTTTGCAGGGGGCTTACACTGAGGCGACCCCCGCCGCCGTGGTTTACAAAGCCACCTGGCCGGAGCAAAAGACCGTGCACTGCACCGTGGGCACCTTGGCCGCCAGTACCCGCGCGGCAGGCATTACAAAAACCGCGCTGATCGTGGTGGGGGACTTCCTGGCCGCGCAGTACGACCGCAGCAAGCTTTATGACCCCACTTTTACCACCGAATACCGCAAAGGAGCGCCGCAATGACCTGCGCGTATCTTGCCTTTACCAGCAAGGGGCTGGCGCTGGCCCGGAAGCTTGCGGCGGCCCAGCCCGGTGCTGTGGCCCGCTGCGGCGAAAACGGCGTGACCCTTGCCAATTGGACTGCTGCGCAGTTTGCACAAAGTGACGCACTTGTTTTTGTGGGGGCTGTCGGCATTGCCGTGCGAGCCATCGCGCCTCACTGCCGCAGCAAGGCCACCGACCCCGCCGTTGTAGTGCTGGATGAGTGCGGCCGCTTTGCAATCCCGCTGCTCTCCGGCCATCTGGGCGGTGCCAACGATCTGGCCCGTCGGCTGGCGAAAGCATGCGGCGCGGTGCCGGTCATCACCACCGCCACCGACGCCAACGGTGTGTTTGCCGTGGATGAGTGGGCCAAGCACCAGCACTGCCTTGTGGCCGAGCCGGCGCGCATCAAAAAGGTAAGCGGCGCCCTGCTGGCGGGCCGTACCGTGCGTTTTGCCAGTGGTTGGCCGATACAGGGCACACCGCCTGCCGGTGTGGAACCGGCTGGCGATGCCGCACAGGCAAGTTTTGCCCTGACGATAACCCCGACGATGACGCCCAACGCCCTGCACATTATCCCGCGTATTGCTGTATTGGGCATCGGCTGCAAGCGGGGTACACCTGCCGACAAGCTGGCGGACGCATTTGCTGCCTTTTGCGCCGAAACGAAACTGGCCCCGCAAAGCATTGCCGCCGCGGCTAGCATTGACTTAAAAAAGGATGAACTTGGCCTGGCGGAATTCGGCCAAAAGCAGGGCTGGCCCGTTACCTTTTATACCGCCGACGAACTGCGCGCCGCGCCGGGGCAGTTCGCCCATTCAGACTTTGTGCAAAGCATCACCGGCGTGGATAACGTCTGCGAGCGCGCCGCTGTGCTGGCCGCAGGCGGCCCCGTGTGGGCGCACAAATGGGCGCGGGACGGTGTAACTTTTGCTGTGGCACTGCGCCCCTTTACCCCGGATTGGAGATGGAACGATGACTGACGCAATGGTGTACGTGGTGGGCCTTGGCCCCGGCGACGCCCGCTACCTGACTGCCCAGGCGCAAACCGCCTTACAGGCCGCCGACGTGCTGTGCGGCTACACGGTCTATATCGACCTGGTGCGCCCCCTGTACCCGGACAAAGAAGTGTATACTACCGGCATGACGAAGGAAATCGACCGCTGCCGCTGGGCGCTGGAGACTGCGCAAAGCGGCAAGACGGTAGCGTTGGTCTGCTCCGGCGATGCAGGCGTGTACGGTATGGCCAGCCCGCTGCTGGAACTGGCACAGGGCTACCCAAGCGTGACGGTGGAGATCGTGCCCGGCCTGACGGCGGCCTTAAGCGGCGGCGCGGTGCTGGGCGCTCCATTGGCGCACGATTTCTGTGTGATCTCCCTTTCGGATCGGCTCACGCCCTGGACCGTCATCGAAAAGCGGCTGGCCTGCGCGGCGATGGGGGACTTCTGTGCGGCACTGTACAACCCGTCCTCCAAGGGCCGGGCAGATTACCTGCAAAAGGCCGTGCGGATCTTACTGCAAAACGGCAAGGCACCGCAGACGGTCTGCGGCATCGTGCGCAACATTGGCCGCGAGGGGCAGGCTGCTAGCCTGCTGACGCTGGCCGAGCTGGAAAACACGGCGGTGGACATGTTCACCACCGTGTACATCGGCAACGCGGCCACCCGGGCGCTGGGCGGCAAAGTGGTCACACCCAGGGGGTATCGCGGCGTATGAAGGTAGTCATTTTCAGCGGCACGACCGAGGGACGGGAGCTTTCCCGCGCCGTGGCCGCCCTTGGGATAGAAGCTACGGTCTGTGTGGCAACAGAGTTAGGGGCTGAAGAGCAGGGGCGTACCCCCGGCATCACAGTGTGCACTGGCCGCCTGGATGCCGATGCCATGGCGGCACTTTTGCAGGGCGCGGCCCTCTGCGTGGATGCCACCCACCCCTATGCCACCGAGGCTACCCGCAACATCTGCGCGGCGGCTGCGGCAGTGGGTGTGGAATATCACCGCCTGCTGCGCCCCGCCAGTGACCTGCCTGCAGGCAGTGTGGTGCTGCAAACCGCCGCCCAGGCCGCGGCGTACCTGGCGGGCAACCCGGGCAATATCCTGCTGGCCACCGGTGCCAAGGAACTGCCCGCCTTTGCACCTCTGGACCCCGCACGGCTTTACCCACGCGTGTTGCCTGCGCTGGCGGGTATTACCGCCTGTGAGACAGCGGGCATTCCACACCGCAACATTATTGCTATGCAGGGGCCGTTTACCCGTGAATTGAATGTGGCGGTCATGCACCAATTCCATATTGCCTATATGGTCACCAAGGATGGCGGCGCGGCGGGCGGCTTTGCAGAGAAGGCGCAGGCCGCCGCCCAGTGCGGTGTACAGCTGATCGTGCTGCGCCGCCCCGAGGAACAGGGCGAGACCGCCGAAACGATTTTGCAACGATGCAGGGAGCTTTTATGAAAATTACATTGGTCGGTATGGGCAGCGGCACCCCTGGCAGCCTGACGGTGCAAGGGCTAAACGCGCTGCGGGAAGCGGAGCTTATTATCGGTGCCCGCCGCCTATTGGAAAGCCTGCCCGATGGCTGCACCGGAAACCGCGCGCCGCTTTATAAGATCGAAGAGATCTGCGCACTGCTGCGAACGACCGAAGCCGCCCACGTGGCCGTGGCCTATAGCGGCGACACCGGCTTTTACTCCGGCGCATCGGCCTTGTGCCGTGCGCTGGATGCGGCGGGCCTGCCCTACATGGTCTGCCCGGGACTTTCCAGCGTACAGCTGCTGGCCGCCGTGCTGGGCCGCCCCTGGCAGGATTGGAAGCTGGTCAGCGCCCACGGCTGTGCCTGTACCCCGGCCCTGGTGTGCAGTGCCGATACACCGACCTTTTTCCTGACCGGCGGCAGCGAGACACCCGCCACCCTTTGCGAAAAACTAACGCAAAGCAGCTGCGGGAACGTGCAGGCAACGGTGGGGGAAAACCTGGGCACCGCTGCCCAGCGCCTTGTGCGCGGCACGGCGCAGGAACTTGCCCGGCAGGAGTTTGCGGCCTTAAGTGTGCTGTTGGTGGAGCCTTGCCCTGCCTTGCAGCGCCGCGTACCCGGCCTGCCGGACGAAGCCTTCATCCGCGGCAAAACGCCGATGACCAAGCAGGAGGTCCGCGCCGCCGTACTGGCCAAACTGGCCGTGCGTCCCGGCGATATCTTGTGGGACGTGGGCGCGGGCACCGGCAGCGTCAGCGTGGAGATGGCGCTGGCCGCCCCTGCGGGCCAGGTCTACGCCGCTGAGTATGATGCCGATGCCTGCGAGCTGATCCGCCGGAACCGCGCTAAATTCCATGCCGAAAACCTGCACCTGACCGCAGGCAAAGCCCCCGAAGTGCTGGTAAATTGGCCCGCCCCGGATGCTGTTTTCATCGGCGGCAGCAAGGGCAATTTGGTGGCCATTATGGATGCAGCGCTGGCCGCCAACCCGGCCGTGCGGCTTTGCATCAGCGCCATTGCACTGGAAACTTTGCAGCAGGCCATCGCCGCACTGGCGGCCCACGGTTTGTCTGCCCAGGTCACGCAGATCGCCGTCAGCCGCAGCAAGGCGGCGGGCAGCCTGCACCTGCTGATGGCCAACAACCCGGTTTTTTTAATTGTGAGGGAGTAACATGCTGCAGCTGGTTTTGGCGGCGCCGCGCTCCGGCAGCGGCAAAACGACCGCCGCCTGCGCCCTGTTGGCGGCGCTGCAGGCGCGGGGGGAGTATCCCTGTGCCTTTAAATCTGGGCCGGATTATATTGACCCGATGTTCCACCGCGCCGTGCTGGGCGTGGAAAGCCATAACCTTGACCTGTTTTTCTCCACCCCGGCTACGGTGCGCCGCCTGTACGCCCAAAACGCGGCAGGCCATGGCGCGGCGGTGTTGGAAGGCGCTATGGGCTATTACGACGGCCTGGGCGGCATCAGTGCCACCGCCAGTGCTTGGCATCTGGCAGACACGCTGGGCCTGCCGGTGCTGCTGGTGGTGCGGCCCAAGGGTGCCAGCCTGACCCTGGCGGCCGAGCTGCGGGGGCTCATGGCGTTCCGTACACCACATCATCTGGCGGGCATACTGCTCAATGATTGCAGCGAAACTTTGTACAAACTGCTGGCCCCGATGTTAGAAAAGGAGACCGGCCTGCCGGTGATAGGTTACCTGCCGCCGCTGCCGGAGGCTGCCATCGAGAGCCGCCACCTGGGGTTGAAAACCGCAGGGGAGATTGCAGACCTGCAGAATAAAATAAAAATTTTGTCGGATGCTGCACAGAAAACCATCGATTGGCCGCACTTTGCCGCCTTGTTTGATTGCCCCGCGCCTGCCGCGGCCCCGCGCATCGTGCCCCCGGTTAACGTGCGTATTGCTGTGGCGCGGGATGCCGCGTTCTGCTTTACTTACGCCGAAACACTGGAAGCTTTGCAGGAAAAAGGCGCGGAGCTGTGCTTTTTCAGCCCTCTGCAGGATACGGCACTGCCCCCCAATATCGGCGGCCTGTACCTGCCGGGTGGTTACCCGGAACTGTACGCCGCCCAGTTGGCAGCCAACACCGTCATGCGCAGCGCCGTAAAAACGGCTGTGGAAAGCAGCCTGCCCACGGTAGCCGAGTGCGGCGGGTTCCTCTACCTGGGCCAAACGCTGGAGGGTGCGGACGGCAAAACCTACCCCATGGCGGGTGTTTTGCCCGGGCAAGGCGTCAAAATTGGCCGCCTGGTACGGTTCGGCTATGCCACATTGACCGCCAACGCCGACAGCATGTTGTTTGCGGCAGGGGAGACCCTGCCGATCCACGAGTTCCACCACTGGGATTCGACCGCCAACGGCACTGACTTTGCCGCTGTCAAAACCAACGGTCGCAGCTGGGCCTGCGGCTACGCCAACGCACATTTGTATGCGGGATTTCCGCACCTGTACTGGGCGGGCACACCCTTGCCGCAACGCTTTGTAACCGCGGCCTGCCGCTATATAAAGGAAGAACCATGACCGAAAACAAACTGAAAACCTTATTAAAAACGGTGACGCCGCCTAATAAAGTCGCCCGTGCCGCTGCGCATGCCCACTGGGCCGCACTGGCCAAACCCCTGGGCGGTCTGGGCCGGCTGGAAACGATGGTGGAGGATGCCGCCGCCCTGATGGGGACAGAGACGCCGGATCTTGCCAACCGTGCCGTGCTGGTGCTGTGCGCCGATAACGGCGTGGTGGCCCAGGGTGTCAGCCAGACAGACGCCAGCGTGACCCGCGCGGTGCTGGAAAACCTTGCCGCCCGCCGTACCAGCGTTTGCCGCATGGCGGCGGCCGCCCACTGCGCCGTTGTGCCTGTGGATATGGGCATTGCCGGAACACCGGTGGCCGGGGTCATCAACTGCCGCATCGCCCTCGGCACGGCGGACTTCACCCAAGGCACGGCCATGTCCCGCGCTCAGGCCGTGCAGGCCATCGCCTGCGGTATCGAGCTGGTACGGGCGCAAAAACGCCAGGGCGTACAGATGTTGGCCACCGGTGAGATGGGCATTGGCAACACCACCACCTCCAGCGCCGTGGCCAGCGTACTGTTGGGCCGCCCCGTGCAGGAGATGACCGGCCGTGGTGCGGGACTTTCCGACGAAGGCCTGCGCCGCAAGATCGATGCCATCCGGCGCGGCATTGTCGTTAACCGCCCCGATGCGGCCGACCCACTGGGCGTGTTGGCGGCCTTGGGCGGCTTTGACATCGCCGGATTGTGCGGTGTATTTTTAGGCGGCGCGCTGGAAAATGTACCTATCCTTATGGATGGCTTCATCAGCGGCGTAGCGGCGCTGTGCGCTGTGCGGCTGTGCCCGGCTGCGGCCAAGGCTGTGTTTGCCAGCCATGTTTCCAGCGAGCCGGCCGCCCGCCTGGTACTGGAAGAACTCGATAAAAAACCGATTATCACCGCCAATCTGCACCTGGGCGAAGGCACAGGCGCAGTGGCCAGCCTGCCGCTGTGGGATATGGCCCTTGCGGTCTACAACGGCTGCTATTCGTTTGCCGAGGGCGGCATCACGCCGTACACCCCGCAATGCTGACGCTGGTCATCGGCGGCTCGGCCAGCGGGAAAAGCGCCTTTGCAGAGTCGCTCTGCCTGCAAAGCCCCCTGCCGCGCACCTACCTGGCTACCATGCAGATGTGGGACGCTGAGTGTGCTGCCCGTGTGGCCCGGCACCGCGCTATGCGGGCGCAAAAACAGTTTGACACGGTGGAGTGCCCACTGCATCTTGATCGGCTGATTTTGCCCCGGCGCGGTACAGTGCTGCTGGAGGACCTGGGCAATTTAACGGCCAACGAACTCTACGCCCCCGACGGCGCAGGGGAGAACACGGCTGACGCCGTTGTAAACGGCCTTGCAAAACTGGCCGCGCAGTGCGATAATTTGATTGTTGTATCCAACGAGGTCTTTCGCGGCGGGGCCGACTATGCCGGCGATACCGACCGCTACCTGCTGGCGCTGGCGCAGATCAACAACGCAACCGCTGCCCGGGCCGACGCCGTGGTGCGGGTTGTATGCGGCATCCCACGTTATTATAAAGGGGGCTAAACCCATGACAGCTTTGCAGACGATCGCGGTGGCGTTCGCCATGTTTTCGGCGCTGCCGATGCCGCAGTTTGCCTGGAACGAGAAAAACATGCGGTACGCTCTCTGCGCGTTCCCGCTCATCGGCGTGGTGATCGGCGCGCTGTGGTGCCTGTGTGGTGCCCTGCCTTTGCCGGAGTTTGCCCGCGCGGCAGGGTTCTGCCTGATGCCGGTGTGGGTCACGGGCGGCATCCATCTGGACGGCTACGCCGACACCTGCGATGCCCTTTCCAGCTACGGTGACACCGCCAAAAAGCTGGAAATTCTAAAGGACCCCCACTGCGGTGCGTTCGCTGTTATCCGGCTGTGCAGTTACTTTATAGCCTACCTGGCCCTGTGTGTCTGCGTGCGGTTTACCCCGCGCGTGGGTGTGTTGTGGACATTAGCACTGGTGGGGGAGCGGGCGCTCTCCGGGCTGGCGGTGGCGGCGTTCCCCATGGCAAAAAACACCGGCCTGGCCCATACTTTTGCCACGGCGGCGGATAAAACCAACGTGCGCCGCGTGTTGACGGTGCTCTGTGTGCTGCTGGGCGCGGCCCTCGTCGCTTTAGGCGGCTGGGCACTGGTGCTGGCGGCCTGTGCCGTGTTTGTACGGTACTACCACGCAGCCAAAAACCAGTTCGGCGGCACTACGGGTGACCTGGCCGGGTGGTTTTTGCAAAAATGTGAGATCTGGATGCTGGCGGCGCTGGCCGCCTGCCAATGGCTGGGGGTGCTGTAAATGCTTTTTGTTACCGGACCCCTTTACAGCGGTAAACGCGCGTTTTCCCAAAAGTTCGGCGGACGGCAGATTTGTGATGTGCAAAATCTGGCCGCCAACGCCACGGATCTAGAAAAACTGGCCGACGAACTGGCCACCTATGATGTGGTCATCGCCACCGAAATTGGCGGCGGCATCGTGCCCATCGACCCAGCCGAGCGCGCCGCGCGGGAAGCCGCCGGCCGTCTGGCCTGCCTGCTGGCCGCGCGGGCAAGCTGCGTGGTGGAAATGTTTTGCGGCCTGCCCACGGTATTGAAAGGAGAACTGCCGGAATGTTGATTTATTTACTGCGCCACGGCCTGACCGAGTACAACGCCCAAAAGCGCTACCAGGGCCAGCGGGACATCCCGCTTTCGCCCGAGGGCCTGGCCCAGCTGCGCCGCGCCGATATTGACCCGAAGGTCGTCTATATTTCCACGCTGCAGCGAACAGCCCAGACGGCGAAGGTACTGTTCCCCAAGGCAAAGCTTGTGCCGGTGGACGGGCTGAAAGAAATGTGCTTCGGCAGTTTTGAGGGGCGCAATTACGTGGAGATGGAGCACGATCCTGACTATCAGGCCTGGGTCGCCGCCAACTGCGAAAGCTCCTGCCCGGACGGTGAGCGCAAGGATGAATTCTCGGACCGTATCTGCAAGACTTTTGCGGCGCTGGTGGACAAGGCGCTGGCGGACGGTGAGGACATGCTGGTGATTTTGGCCCATGGCGGTACCCAGATGGCCGCGCTGGAGCGTTACGCCCTGCCCCAACGAAGCTACTACAAGTGGTGCGGCCCCAACGCGGGCGGCTATGTGCTGGATGCACGCGATTGGGCCGCGCAGCACGTACTGCACCTGGTCAAGACCGTGCAGTACACCAAGGAGAGTATATGCTGATATTTTGGGCGGCGCTGGGTGGTTTTGTGCTGGATGCCATTTTTGCGGACCCGGCCTGGCTGCCTCACCCGGTGGTGCTGATGGGCCGGTGCATCTCGGCACTGGAAAAACGCCTGCGCGCCGCCCTGCCCACAACACCGCGGGGTGAGCTGCTGGGCGGGGGTATCGTGGCTGCTGTGCTGCCGCTGGGCACTCTGCTGGTCACCGGCGCGGCCTGCTGGCTGGCGGCCAAACTGCACCCGGCGCTGGGGCTGGCCCTGCAAATGTTCTGGTGCGGGCAGGCCCTTGCGGCCAAGGGCCTTAAGCAGGAAAGCATGAACGTGTATAAAGAACTGCAAAAAGGCGACCTGCCTGCTGCCCGCAAGGCGGTGGCCCGCATCGTGGGACGCGATACCCAAAGCCTGACTGCCGAAGGCGTGACCAAAGCGGCGGTGGAGACTGTGGCCGAGAACGCCAGCGACGGCGTCATTGCTCCGCTGTTCTATATGCTGATCGGCGGTGCACCGCTGGCGCTGACCTACAAAGCTATCAATACGATGGACAGCATGCTGGGCTATAAAAACGAGAAGTATCTCTATTTTGGACGCTGTGCCGCTAAACTGGACGACGTGGCCAACTGGCAGCCCAGCCGCCTGGCCGGGCTGTTGTGGGTGGCCGCTGCGGCCCTGACCGGGGGCAGCGCCGCCGGTGCGTGGAAAATTTGGCGCCGGGACCGACGCAACCACGCCAGCCCCAACAGCGCCCAGACTGAGAGTGCCTGCGCCGGGGCGCTGGGTGTGCAGCTGGCAGGCCCGGCCTACTATTTTGGCGAATATTACAATAAGCCGACGATCGGCGACCCGCTGCGGCCTATTGAGCCGCAGGACATCGTGCGGGCCAACCGTATGATGTACGCCGAAAGCCTGCTGGCCCTGGCACTGGGGCTGGCGGTGCGGCTGCTTTTTGTTTTGTGAGGGAATGCAGATGAAACTGGTACATGGCGGCGATTGGGCCGGCTACCGGGCTGAGTTTGGCCGAGACGCGCTGGATTTTTCGGCCAACGTCAGCCCGCTGGGGCTGCCTGCGGGGGTGGCGGCGGCCATCGAGGCGGCACTGCCCACGGCGGACCGCTACCCAGACCCCCTTTGCCGGGAACTGCGGGCCAAGCTGGCCGTGGCCGAGGATGTGCCCGCCGATTGGCTGTTGTGCGGCAACGGCGCGGCGGATTTGATCTTCCGCCTTGCTTTGGCTGTCCGCCCGCGCCGCGCCCTGCTGCCTGCGCCCACCTTTGCCGAGTACGCGGCGGCGCTGGATACGGTCGGCTGTGAAGTTACGCGGTTTACGCTGGATGCCGCCAACGATTTCGCAGTGACAGATACCTTTATCAACGCTGTAACGCCGGAAACAGACATGGTGTTTCTCTGCCAGCCTAACAACCCCACGGGGCAGGTAACGCCGCCCACACTGGTAGAAAAGCTGCTGCACCGCTGTACCGCCTGCGGGGCCGCACTGGTAGTGGATGAATGCTTTTTGGACTTTTTGTCCGAACGGGACACTTTGACTGCAAAAACATTTTTACACGAGGCATCGAATCTTATCATCTTAAAAGCTTTTACCAAACTCTACGCCATGGCGGGCGTCCGTTTGGGCTATGCACTGTGCAGCGACGCCGATCTGTTAGCCAAAATGCAGGCGGCGGGTCAGCCTTGGGCTGTGTCCAGCCTGGCCCAGGCCGCGGGCATTGCAGCGTTGCAGGAGACCGCCTACGCCGATGCCGTCCGTGCCCTGATTGCTGACCAACGCCCCAAAATGACGGCAGGCCTGCGGGCGCTGGGGCTGTATGTCATCGATGGGCAGGCCAACTATCTGTTGTTTAAGGCCCCGGCTGATTTTGGCGAAGCTCTGCGCCAGCACGGCGCAGTAGTGCGCAGCTGCGCTAATTATCCGGGGCTGGACGCTGCCTGGTACCGCACCGCTGTGCGCACGGCGGCTGAGAATGACCAACTGCTGCAAATCATGGGGGAGGTGCTGGCATGAGCAGCGCAAAATGCATCATGGTGCAGGGCACGATGAGCGGTGCGGGCAAGAGCCTGTTGTGCGCGGCGCTCTGCCGTATTTTTGCCCAGGACGGCTACAAAACTGCCCCCTTCAAAAGCCAGAACATGGCGCTGAACAGCTTTGTCACCCGGGATGGCCTGGAAATGGGCCGTGCCCAGGTGGTGCAGGCACAGGCCGCGGGCGTGGAGCCGGACGTGCGGATGAACCCCATTCTGCTCAAGCCCAGCAGCGACATCGGCAGCCAGGTCATCGTTAATGGCGAAGTGCGGGGCAACATGCCTGCCAAGGAGTATTTCCGCCACAAGCGTGCCCTGATCCCCGACATTTTGCAGGCCTACAACAGCCTGGCCGAGGAGTTTGACATCATTGTTATCGAGGGCGCAGGCAGCCCAGCTGAGATCAACCTGAAAGCTGATGACATCGTCAATATGGGTCTGGCCAAGCTGGTGGACGCGCCGGTGCTGTTGGCCGGCGACATCGACCGCGGCGGCGTGTTTGCCCAGCTGTACGGCACGGTGGAACTGCTGGAGCCGGAGGAGCGGGCACGCATACAAGGCCTTGTCATCAACAAATTCCGTGGAGACGTGGAAATTTTGCGCCCGGGCCTGTCGATGCTGGAAGAAAAGACACACCTGCCCGTGGTTGGCGTGGTGCCCTATTTAAAGGTGGATATTGAGGACGAGGACTCCCTCTCTGACCGCCTACAGCAGAAAAACGCCGTCAAGCCGCTGGATGTGGCGATTTTACGCCTGCCCCATATCTCCAACTTTACCGATTTTATGCCGCTGGAACAGCACCCCCTGCTGGGCGTGCGCTACGTGCAGACCACGCGGGAGCTGGGCGCGCCGGACCTGGTGATTCTGCCCGGCACCAAAAACACTGTGGACGACCTGCTCTGGCTGCGGCAATCCGGGCTGGAAGCCGCTGTGCAAAAGCTGGCGGCGGGCGGCACGCCGGTGCTGGGCGTCTGCGGCGGCTACCAGATGCTGGGGGAAACGCTGGATGATTCCACTGGCACTGAGAGCGGCCATCCCCAGACTCTGCGCGGCCTGGGCCTGCTGCCGACCCGGACGGTTTTCACCAACGAAAAACGCCGCACTCAATCCACAGCCACAACCGCCGCCCCCTTTGCAGGGGCGGAACTCACCGGCTACGAGATCCACACTGGCCGTACATCTATACAGGAGCAGGGCACACCCTTTTGCACCCTGGCGGACGGCACGCCCGAGGGCTGCGTGCAGGGCAATGTGTTCGGCACCTACCTGCACGGCCTGTTTGACAGCGGCGAGCTGACCGAGCGGCTGGCCGAACTGCTTTGCCGCCGCAAGGGCATTGCCATGGAAAGCGCTGCGCCCATCACAATGCAGGCCTACCGCGAACAGCAGTTTGACCTGCTGGCCGACGGCGTGCGCCATGCCCTGAACATGCCCGCCGTCTACGCCGCCATGGGGCTGACCGGCCCAAAGGAGGAACGCACATGACCCCGCAGCACCACCTGCCCGCCGATATTGAGCGCACCAGCATGCACATCATCACCGAGGAACTGGCCCAGCGTAGGCTGGAGGTCCCGCCGGAGAATGCGGCGGTCGTCAAGCGGGTCATCCATACTACGGCCGATTTCGACTACGCGCAAAGCCTGCACTTTACCCCCGCTGCGGTGGCAGCAGGTATCGCCGCCATGCACGAGGGCGTGACCATCATCACCGATACCAACATGGCGCTGGCGGGCATCACCAAGCCGGGCCTTGCCAAACTGGGTGGGCAGGCCGTGTGCTTTATGGCCGACCCTGCCGTGGCGGCCGCCGCCAAAGAAGCTGGCACCACCCGCGCCGTAGCCGCCATGCACAAGGCCGCGCAGGAATACCCCCGCGCGGTGCTGGCCGTGGGCAACGCCCCCACGGCCCTGCTGGCCATTGCCGAGGAAATCGAAAACGGTCTGCGTCCCGCGCTGGTCATTGGCGTGCCCGTTGGCTTTGTCAATGTAGTGGAAAGCAAGGAGCGGCTGTTTGCCATATGCGGGCAGTACGGTGTCCCGGCCATTGTGGCTATGGGACGCAAGGGCGGCAGCAACGTGGCGGCGGCCATCTGCAACGCGCTGCTCTATCAGGCTGCCGAAATGTTGGACCCCAAGGCCCGCGGCTGGCAGTAAGAAACAACAGGGGAGGGAACACCGTCATGTACGTGGATTGGGACTACTACAAAATCTTTTACTACGTGGCCAAGTACCAAAACTTTACCAAGGCTGCCCGCGTGCTGGGCAGCAACCAGCCCAACATCACCCATACGATGAACAAGTTGGAAGACCAGCTGCATTGCGTGCTGTTCATCCGCTCCAATCGGGGCGTCACGCTGACGCCGGAGGGCGAGAACCTTTACGCCCGCATCTCCTCCGCCGCCGTGCAGATCCAGGATGCCGAGGAGGTGCTGAGCGCCAGTGCCAGCCTTTCCCACGGCGCGATCAGCATCAGCGCCACAGAAACCGCGTTGAACATCTACCTGTCGGAGCGGCTGCGGGGCTTTCACGCCCAGTACCCTGGCATCCGGCTGCGCATCACGAACCACTCCACCCTGCAGGCCGTGCAGGCGGTAAAAAACGGCGAGATAGACTTTGCCGTCGTTACCACCCCTGCCGAGACCGGCAGTGACTTGAAACGGGTCGCGCTGATGCCCTTCAACGAGATTTTGGTCGGCGGCCCCAGCTTTGCCGAGCTGGCCGGGCGCACCCTCGCCCTCCAGGAGTTGACCGCCTACCCGCTCATCATGCTGGAAAACGGAAGTATGAGCCGTATCTTCTATCGCCAGTTTTTCTTAGAGCATAACGCCGAGCTGAAACCCGACATCGAAGCCGGCACCACCGACCAAATGCTGACGCTGGTGCGCAGTGACCTGGGCCTGGCCTTTGTGCCGGAGCCGATGGCCCGCGGCAACCTGCATCGCAAGCGCATTTTGCAGATGAATTTGCAGGAGGCTATCCCGTCCCGCTCGGTTTGCCTGGTCTACGACCCCCGCCGCCCGCTGAATACCGCCGCGCGGGAGTTCCGCCACCAGCTGTTGGAATCAGCGAAAAACAAACAAAAGTAAACAAAAAGCCAGCCGCGCCTGCATCGCTGTGCACACGATGCAGGCGCGGTTGGCTTTCCTTGCTTTTTGGGGGTAACAGGGTTAGGAACGCAACACGCTCTGCAGGCTTTCCAGGGCTGCAAGGCGTGCGCTGATGGCAAATACACTGGCGGCGTGGGTCAACTCTTCTGACCGCGCGTCCGCAGGAATGATACGCGCCAATACGGTGCTGTGGTCGATGGCATCGAACCGGACACCCGCCTGGCGGCAAAGCTCTACAGTACGGGGGGCGCAGCCCGGCATGGTAGCCAGGGCGGCAACCGCATCCTCTACCGGGGCGGGCTGTGCAGCGCCGGTATCGCTGAGTTCTTTGCCCAGCACCGTGCCGAAATGCCGTGCCGCGCGGCGGCTTTCGCTTTTGCCAAAGATATCCTCGGCGGTCATATCCAGCTCCAGCGGCTCCCGCACAAAATCGGTATAGCGCCGGGTCAGCTTGGTGTATTCCCGCTGCAATTCTTTCTTCGTTAACTCCGTATAACGCATTTTTCCCACTCCTCTACCTTTTCAGGTCCAAGGACTATTATAGCGGGGGTAGGTACCTGTGTAAAATGTATTATGCGCATAACTGACATACAAAATTTGCATAACTGCACACCCCGGCAAAAGTGTGCTATACTAAAAACCAAATCATGCATTTATCATAATAAGGAGAGTGTAACCATGACCTTACAGCAGCTGCGGTACGTGACTGCCATTGCAGAGACCGGCACTTTAAGCGAAGCCGCCCGCCGCTTTTATATTGCCCAGCCCAGCCTGACGGCCTCGTTGCGGGAACTGGAGGAGGAGCTGGGCCTGACGATCTTCCGCCGCACCAACCGCGGTGCGGTGCTGACGCCGGAGGGTGAGGAATTCCTCGGATATGCGCGGCAGGTGCTGGCCCAGATGGACTTAATGGAAGAAAAGTACCTGGGAGCGGCACCGGTCAAGCATCAATTCTGCGTGTCCACCCAGCACTACTCCTTTGCAGTGGAAGCCTTTGTGGAGCTGCTGCGGGAGTACGGCGGCCCGGAGTACGACTTCCGCATCCGCGAGACCCAGACCTACGAGCTGATCGAGGATGTGGCCCTATTGCGCAGCGAGGTCGGCGTGCTTTACTTAAATAAGGATAACGAGACCGTCCTGCGCAAGGTCATCCGGGAGCATGACCTGCAGTTTACGCTGCTGTTTACGGCCAAGCCGCATGTATTTGTCAGCGCGTCCAGCCCGCTGGCGGCCAAGCCCGCCGTCACGCTGGACGACCTGGCCCCATACCCACGCCTTTCCTACGAGCAGGGCGAGCACAACGCCTTTTATTTTTCCGAAGAAATTTTAAGCACCCGGGACAGCAAAAAAGACATCCTCGTCAGCGACCGCGCCACGCTGTTCAACCTGCTCATCGGCCTGAACGGCTACACCATCTGCAGCGGCGTCATCAGCGAGTCATTGAACGGGCCCAATATCGTGGCCGTGCCCCTGCTGGTGGACGATGCCATGCAGATCGGCTACCTGACCCACAGGCAGGTCCAGCCGGGGCTGTTTGGCAAACGGTATATTGAGATTTTGCAAAGGCACACAGCGCAATAAACCATGGTATAGTTTTAACCTATATCAAACCCACAAAAGCCGATATTTTACAACAAGCGCATCGTGCTGTATACTGTACCTATCGACGAACACAATAAAATTTCACATAGAGAGGTACATAACTATGGCTACACTGCGCTCCCCGTTCCGTTACGATTTTGTGGGCAGCTTCCTGCGTCCGCAGGCTATCAAGACCGCCCGCGCCGAGTTCAAGGCCGGCGAGATCACCCTCGAGCAGCTGACCGCTGTGGAAAATGAACAAATCACCCTGCTCATCGAAAAGCAAAAGCGCGCCGGCTACCACGCCATCACCGATGGCGAATTCCGCCGCAGCTATTGGCATCTGGACTTTATGTGGGGCTTTGCCGGTATCGACGAGATCGAGCTGGACCACGGCTACTACTTCCAGGGCGAGGAAACCACCCATGGTTCCATCCGCGTCAGCGGCAAAATCAGCGGCGAAAATCATCCTTTTGTCGAGCATTACAAGTTCGTTAAACAGTTCGAGGACGAGAACTGCATCGCCCGACAGACGATGCCTGCTCCCGCCCAGCTGCTGGCCGAGCTTTACCGCGAGGATAACGGCAAAAACACCGACGCCGTTTACCCCGACCATGAGCAGCTGCTGCAGGACATTGCCGCCGCCTACCGCACGGTCATCCGTGACCTGTACAATGCAGGCTGCCGCAGCATCCAGTTCGACGACTGCACTTGGGGCATGTTCTGCGACCCCAACTATCAGGCTTTTATCGCCCAGGCAGGCGTCAAGCTGGAAGACCAGGCCAACGAGTACCTGCGCCTGAACAATCTGGCTTTGGAGGGCCGCCCTGCTGACTTGGCTCTGACCACCCACGTCTGCCGCGGCAACTATCACTCCACCTGGGCCAGCCGTGGCGGCTACGCTCCCATTGCACCCATCCTGTTTGCCCACGAGAACGTGGACGCCTTCTACCTGGAGTTCGACGACGAGCGCTCCGGCAACTTTGAGCCGCTGCAGTACGTGGCCGAGGGCAAAAAAGTCGTGCTAGGCCTTATCACCACCAAGTCCCCGCGGCTGGAGGATAAGGCTGCTGTCATCGCCCGCATCCACGAAGCCGAAAAGTACATCCCGCTGGATCGCCTCTGCCTCAGCCCGCAGTGTGGCTTTGCCTCCTGCGAGATCGGCAACAAGCTGACCGACCTCGAGCAGTGGAACAAACTCAAACTGGTGAAAGAGATTGCTGAGGAAGTCTGGGGTAAGTAACAGACACCCCCGAAACTAAATACAAAGACGCACCCTGTTGTCCGGTAAAACTACCCGACAGCAGGGTGCACTTACTATACAGATATTTTGTGGATGGCGAAAGTGCAGCACGTTTTACAGATCACTGCTTTTTAGTTTATCGATCAGCTTGGCATAAATGTGGGTAACAAACCATGGTTCGGTGGATTTTGCCAACGCTTCTTCAGGCGTGAACCAGGCCACGCCGCTGTTTTCGTCTTCCTTTATAGATACGGCCTCATCGGAGTCGGCCTCCAATAGGTAAGTGACGTTTAAATGCAGGTGGCTGGATACATACTGCCCTTTTTTCACATGCCCGTCCACAGTGAGGGATTCCAGCGAATAGATGTCCGGTGATACAGGACGCACATTGGCAATACCAGCTTCCTCTTTGACTTCCCGCAAGGCTACCGCCAGCAGGTCTGTCTCGCCGTCCGCGTGCCCGCCCAGCCAGGACCAGGAATTGTATATGTTGTGGTACACCAACAGCACCTTGCGGCGGTCCTGGTTCACCACCCAGGCCGAGGCAGTTATGTGTGCCACCTGATTCTGCCGCGTAAAGGCGTCATCGTGGTCCTGTATCCAATGCAGGATCAGTTTCCTGTCGGCGGCCTCCTGCTCATTATAAGGTATATAGGCGGCAATTTGGTTCAGCAGTTTCTCACGTTTCATCTTGGCGGCACTCCTTTATAATAGGTATATCCCCATTATAAAGCAGAAATCCGCCGTGTAAACCAGATCCTTTGCGGGAACAGCAAGCAAAATATGTACTAATGTTGTGAATAAATGATGAACGTCAAAACAAAACCACCGCAAATAGTATGATTTCATGAGAATATCCACCACATATAAGCTTAGAATTCAATTTTGTTGAAATTTGGAAAAAGGTGTTGACAAACGCTTGCGGCGGTGGTATTATATACAAGCTGTCCGGCGGGACACCCCGTAAGGAGAGCACAGCAGGACCTTGAAAATTGAACAAAACTGAAACTTGTGGAACCTTGAACG
>ERZ1034915.345-NODE-345-length-32321-cov-15.933056_pt1 | contig 32321 bp, 23 predicted proteins | sample MGYA00520592_ERZ1034915 | MGnify/ENA primary metagenome ERZ1034915 (study PRJEB33766, sample SAMN09781787) | gut metagenome | biome: gut microbiome | host: Homo sapiens | place: Madagascar | study: EMG produced TPA metagenomics assembly of the PRJNA485056 data... | reverse complement strand
GTTCGAACCCTGGACACCCTGATTAAGAGTCAGGTGCTCTGCCAGCTGAGCTAATCGCGCATTTTTAAGTTGTTTGTTTTGTGTCTTTCCTTAAGACAAGAGTTATTATATAATAGGAGTATTAAAAAAGCAAGCACTTTTTTTATTTTTTTTAAATTTTTTTAAAAGCATATTTGAAAGGAACAATTTAACATGAAAGTAGAAGAAAGATTACTAAAATATGTCAGCTATTGGACAACCTCCGATGAATCCTGCAGTGACATTCCAAGCAGTGAGCGTGAGTTCACGCTTGCAAAAGCCTTAAAGCAGGAACTGGAAACTCTCGGTCTTACCAATATACTCCTCACCGATCACTGCTATGTATATGCCAAGCTTCCTGCCACACCGGGCATGGAAAACTGTAAATCCATCGGCTTTATCGCTCATATGGATACCGCCCCGGATTTTTCCGGAAAAGATGTCAAACCACAGATCATTCCTGACTATGATGGCGGGGATATCTTATTAAAAGGAAGTCAGGATGTCTTAAAGGTAAGTGATTTTCCATCCCTTGCCTCTTTAAAAGGAAGAACCCTGATCACGACAGACGGTACCACACTTCTGGGCGCTGATGACAAGGCAGGTGTTGCTGAAATCATGACAGCCGTGGAAGAACTGATTGCAGAAGGTACACCACACGGGGATGTCTGGATCGGATTTACACCGGACGAAGAAGTCGGTGCAGGTGCAAATCTGTTTGACCTTGCTATCTTTCAGGCAGATTATGCATACACGGTGGACGGCGATTACGAAGGCGAAGTGGCTTACGAAAATTTTAATGCCGCAAGTGCCATCTTTCATATTAAAGGTGTAAATGTTCATCCGGGCGAAGCAAAAGACATTATGGTCAATGCGGCACTGGTGGGATGTGAAATTGTTTCCCGGCTTCCGGAAGCGGAAACGCCGGCACACACCAGCGGCCGGGAAGGATTCTATCATCTGACCGATATGTCCGGAGATGTGGCTTCCGCCACCCTTTCCTTTATCATTCGTGACCATGATAAAACCACATTTGAGAAACGTCTGCAGAATCTGCGTGACGTTGCACAATCCATGAATCAGAAATATGGACCGGAAACCGTCACGCTCGACATCGAACATTCGTATGAGAATATGCTCTCTGTCATTGAGGATAAAATGGAGATCGTGGATCTGGCAAAACAGGCCATTGCCTCCGAAGGTCTGACGCCGCTCTCCCGTCCGATCCGTGGCGGTACAGACGGTGCAAGGCTTTCCTTTATGGGTTTGCCGTGTCCCAATCTCGGTACCGGCGGGTACGGTTTCCACGGTCCATTTGAACACATCTCTGTGGAAGGTATGCAGACCGCTGTCCGTATTTTAAAAAATATTGCCACCCATCCAATCCGTAAATAGATTTATAAAAAATCGTCCGCAGTTTTCTTTCTGCGGACGGTTTTTGTTCTATAACTTATTAAATTTTCTAATTTCCCTGCATATTTGCAGAATTTGCAAGTACAGGCTTCTGGAACATGCGAAAGAGTCCAATCTGTTCTAAGGCCTTTGTGATTGCGAAAAAGATCACCGAATCAATTGGCCACATAATCAGGTTCTTCAGCGCACGCGCCGGAAGAATCACCATAAATGCCTGTCCATATAATACGGTCAGACAAAGTGTTGTCAGAATCACGTTACAAACCAGCATAACTACAAATTTAGCTGCCAGCACACGCCAGATCGTAAGCTTTTTCTTATAAAAAAAGCATCCGTACAGGATTCCGGCCAGTATAACAACCAGTGTCAGCTGCGGGCAAAATGGTCCGGTTGGCTTCATCATATACTTGATAATATCCAACGCACCATGGAAAATTCCTCCAACCACCGGTCCAAACAGATAATCAATGATACCATTTGGAATACTGGAAAAACCAATCCGAATAAACTGCCCATATTCAATGGAGAAAAATCCTAGAATGACAGCAACTGCAGCAAGCATTGCCATGGTAGTGATGGTTCTTACCGCTTTTAATTCACGGAAAGAATCGGTGAACAAAGTAACGAATTTTTTCATAAAAAAATTACCTCCTTTGCAGACCTCACCGTACTACAACTGGAGATAATATTATCTTCGGATGCAGCGGGATGCGACTCATGTACCGCAAGATTCTCTTTTCGTCCGGGTGACAACTCCCTGTTCATCCGGCACTTAACGCACATGTGTCTACTCTGCTTTAAACTATTAAATTGCAACGACCTAAGTATAACACAATGGAAAAGAAATGCAACTATTTTTTTTCATTGTATGGCATTTTTATAGCAAAACGCCATCTGTCACACGTTTTTACGTGGAACAGATGGCGTCCGTTGCCTGTTATTTTATTCTTTTCAGGTTCCCATACTTGCAAACAGGGCAGCTATCTCATCCGGGCTTAATGCCTTATTGGGATCTGCCGGTTCTTCCGGCTGAAGCGGTGCTTCTTTTACTGCTTCCGGCTCTTCGATCGGCTCCGGAATATCCTCCGGTTCCACCGTTTCTTCGACAGGTTCCCCGGCTTTATCCGCATTGTCGTCATTGCCCATATTTGCAAACAGGGCAGCTATTTCATCCGGGCTCATGGCGCGGTTTGGATCGGACAGATCCGGCATCGGCGAAAGTTCTTCCTCCGGCAGGTTCTCATCATTCGCTTCCTCAACGATCGCATCCTCCGGAATCGGGTCCGGTTCTACCAGTTCTTCTGCTTCCTCAATGGATTCTTCCGGGTCCGGCGGGATAATCTCATCCGCTGCCATGACCGGAGGCTCTTCCTCCGGCTCAAAACTCTCTTCTTCCGGTATATCCGGCAGGATCTCCGGATCCGGCTCCATACTTTCTTCCGGCTCCGGTGAAATCTCCGGCTCCGGTTCCATACTTTCTTCCGGCTCCGGTGAGATCTCAGGCTCCGGCTCCATACTTTCTTCCAGATCCGGCGAAATCTCAGGCTCCGGCTCCATACTTTCTTCCGGCTCTGGTGAGATCTCCGGCTCTGCCGGTGTTTCTTCCACATGATTCTGCGGTGCCGGCTGTGGCTCTACTACAGGTGTTGCCACAGGTACAGAAACCTGCGGCTGGGAAACAACCACTTTCTGACTGTTCATAATGGTCTGATTCAGGCGCAGCTCCATATCTTTCATTGCAATAATGATTTCCTGCAGCTTTGCGGCTATCTCTTTATCCTGTGAATGTCCCTGTTCTTTTCCATCCTTCTGCACCGAAGAAATTTCATCCTTACAGGCTGAAAGAATCTCGTCTTTATAAGCACCCGCAACTGTACCGAACCCATCCATTCCTTTCTGGAACGTATCAAACCGGTCGATCAGCTGTTCGTATGAATTCATCAATGCATCGGTATTCTCATGGGACCGCTTGATAATTACTTTCGCTATTCCCTTCTGTGCATTAACAATTTCCTCTGTCGGAATCTTAGAAGCTTCTTCAATATACGCAAGCTTGACGGATATTTCCTCAAAATATTTTTTCAGCATAAGATACGATGCCTTTTCGGATTTGAAAATGCTCTCATACTGTTCTTCTCTCCGGGTATATTTTGTCTCATATACTGAGATAATCCCGTTTATTGCCACATAAAGGCAAATCAGATCTGCTACAGCCAAAACAGCCAGAACAATAAACATTTTCGGGAAATTGACCATGGCATACAACTCTGCCATAAAAATAAACGCAAACAAAAGTATCCCGAAAATCATCTGCATCCTTGCTTTCGAATCTTTATTCTTCATATGATACCGCTCCTTCCATGAGCCCGCTATTCTAACCACTATGCAAAATAAGCTCTAGTATGTTATATTTTACCATATTGTGTCGATTCTCACAAGGTTTGTTGTTTATTTCTGCCTTCTATAATACGTCATTTACAATCTGCTCTGCTGTCAGATGATTCTCTTTTAATACCTCATTTACATCATACCGGTCAAGGAATTCTTTTTTCAATCCGTAATTATAGACTTTCATATCACTGCTTCCATAAAATCTTGCGATTTTTTCTCCGAAACCACCATTCAGGATGCCATCTTCCAGTGTGACTACCGTGTCATGATCTGCCTTCAGTTTTTCCAGCAGTTCCTCATCCAGTCCGGTAATATAATACGGGTTGATTACCGTTGCATGAATACCTTTTTTCTCCAGCATTCCTGCGGTCTGCAGTGCCAGGGAATAAAATGTTCCGAGTCCGATCAGTGCAATTTTGCTTCCCTTTTCCGTTACCTCATAGGTGTTGAGCTGACTCCAGTCTTTTGTGACTTCTCTGCCATCCGAAATCATGTCTCCGCCCGGAAGTTTGATCGCAACCGGCATTTCCTTCTGCTCCACACTCCAGTCAAGCATTGACAGATATTCTTCCTTTGTTGCCGGTGCCAGATAAACCAGTCCCGGGATATTGGAAAGCATCGGAATATCCTGCAGTCCCAGATGGGTAACATCCGTCATGCCAAATACCGATCCCGTATACACAACAATCGTTGCCGGATTCCCGTCAATACACAGATCCTGTGAAATCTGGTCATACGTCCTCTGGATAAAGCTGGAATACACACCGTATACCGGCTTTCCGCCACCTTTTGCAATTCCGGAAGCAAGTGCTACCGCTGTCTCCTCCGCGATTCCCACATCTACAAACTGCCGGCCGGCCTGTTTCCTTTTCTCCTGCGTAAATCCGAGAATCGTCGGGGTTCCGGATGTAATTGCAACAACTGTCGGATCCTTTTTCATCTTTTCAATCAGATATTCACAGGTCACCGAAGAATAATCTTCCACTTCCGGAAAATGGGATTTTCCGGTCTCAATATCAAATGGAAGATGCCAGTGCCATTCTTCCTTATGCTCTTCTGCCGGTTTATAACCTTTTCCCTTTAATGTATTAATGTGGACAACAACCGGTTTCTTACTGTCTTTTACCTGTTTGAAAGCCCCGATCAGTTCCCTTAAGTCATTTCCATGATCCACATAGACATAATCAAGTCCCATGGCTTTAAATAAATTGCACTCTGCCTGTCCGTTTGTCTCGCGGAGTAATTTCAGATTTGAATAAAGTCCTCCATGGTTTTCTGCAATTGACATATCATTGTCATTTACTACAATGATCATGTTGCTGTCTAATTCTGCTGCAAAATCCATTCCTTCTAAGGCTTCTCCTCCGCTTAAAGAACCGTCTCCGATAATTGCGATCACATTTGCACTTTCCCCACGAAGATCCCTTGCCTTTGCCAGACCGCATGCCAGACTGACGGATGTAGAGGTATGTCCGATCGTAAAATGGTCATGTTCACTTTCCTGTGGACAGCTGTATCCCGTCACGTCGTCGTAATGTTCTTCATATAAATAGGCATCTTTTCGACCGGTCAGCATCTTGTGCGGATAGGTCTGATGGGAAACATCAAATACCATTTTGTCCTTTGGGGACTCAAAAACATAATGCAGTGCAATGATTGCCTCTACCATGCCAAAATTCGGGCCAAAATGCCCGCCGTGAATACTTGCCCTCTTTAATAATGCATGACGCATTTCTTCTGCAAGAGCTGTCATCTCTTCTATATTCAATTTCTTCACATCTTCCGGTCCGTTAATCTTTTCGATATACATATAATAAATTCTCCTTCCGATTTTATCTATCATAATATACCATTTAAAGTTAACTTTAAGTCAAGTATTTTTTATTTAATTTTCAACTTTTTGCTTCAAACCCTCAATTGCCTGAGCCACTATACCTGCGTTCTTAAAAAGATGTAAATATTGTAATGATAAAAGGGGCAAAAGGTATCATTTCCCACTGAAATGCAATTTTTATGTCATTCGCATTTCTTGCGATCCGCTTGTTGTTCCGATATAATTATGCTATGATTGTGCTTTGATTGGAGGAAACCATTTTGAGCGAATATTATAAGTTTTTTCAAAATAAAAAATGTGAATATTTTCCATGCCATAAAGGAATCCCGGAGGAGGACTTTAACTGTCTGTTTTGTTATTGTCCCCTCTATACACTCGGGAAATCCTGTGGTGGAAACTGTGAATATTTAAAAAATGGTATCAAATCCTGCATAAACTGTGGCTTTCCCCATCACCGAAAGAACTATGATAAGGTCACGGGCCGCTTTCAGGAAATTGCAGCCGTTATGGCTGCTTCCGATAAGGAGGATACATCCCATGAAATGTAAACTTACTCCCGGATTATCCTCCGGTGACTGGAACGAATTTTGCAGCCGTTTCCATTTCCCTCCGGATGACCTGCCCCATATTCAGGCAATTTATACGGCACTTCTTCCCCTGGTTGAATCCTATGCATATTACTCTCTGGATCAGGATTTAGACGGGGTTTCTCTGCCTCACTATGCCTATGGGTTTGTGACGCTTGGAAACGGAGTGGATGAACTGTCGGAATTATATCTGAACCATGAACAGATCCAGGAGGCTTACATTGTGGACTGCATCAGCCTGATGCTTTTGTCAAAGGCTTATGAAGAGTTTGCACATGTGGTAGAACGTCAGAGCCGCCTGTATCTTGCAGAATTATCTTTTCTGGGAGATACCTATTGCCTTGACCTGCTCCCACAGATTTATGGGCGGCTTGCCCCGGATGGCATCCAGCTTACCGAGGGGCAGATGCTCCGGCCGCTTAAGACAGCAACGCTGATCCTGCATCTGGATACAACAACACACGCCAATCTCAAGCAATTGTGTAATACGTGCGCAACCTGCCGGAATTTTTCCTGCCCGTCGAGAAAGGCCACGGCTCCGCATTTGCCGCATACTTATGGGGCCATGCAGATATTCCATACAAAATAATTAGTGCCTGCTGAGTAAGCAGACACTAATTATAAACTTCATTATCTATTTGCTTTTTTCTTTTTCATTACAACAATAACAACTCCTGCCGCAACAACTACCGCTGCTGCAATCAGAACAATGACAATCGTCATGGCCACACCATCCTGTTTTACAAGTACAAGTGCACTGATACCATCCATTGTATACTCGCCACCCTTGATTGTCTCGATGGTCTCAACGCCAGCTTTCTGTCCGTTTATGCAGACTTTCCATTTTCCTTCCGGAATTGTAACTTTTGCCTTGTCAGTGTTTGCATTAAAAAGAAGATACATCTCTTTTGCACTTTCGTCTTTCTGACCGCCCTTTATATTAATTCCTACAATATTATCCCCAAGTCCTTCTACGGATTTTACATATTTTTTCACATCCTGTGATGTAGATAACCGAAGTGCCGGATGTGCCTTTCTGAACTTAATAAGTCCCTTATAATATTCAAATACATCTGCGTATTTCTTGTCGGATAATGTATCCCACTTAATGCTGTTTACTTCGTCTCCTGCATTGTATGAGTTTGAATTGAATGTTCCATCATCATTGACCTTTGTGCGAAGCATTTCCTCTCCTGCCTGCAAAAATGGCACACCTTCTGCAGTCATATAAAATGCTGCTGCAAGATTATTCATCTTTATGATGTCCTCTTCACTCGAAGTTGTTTTAGAACCTGCAATTCTGTCAAAAAGTGTGTTATTGTCATGGCATGATGCATAGTTGATAATCTGGCTTGGCTCTTTGCACCATGACTCGTTTGCCATGAATGAATCTGCCATTTTCTTCTCTGCATTCGTTGCTCCTGATACGAATCCGAATGTTGCAGTATCAAATACGCTTCCTTTTAATCCATCACGCATATTGTCATTGAAAAATGCGAAATCCGGAGTAGAAGCGGAATTTCTCTGTGTAGCCAATGTCACATTATCTTTTGTGACACCGGTCTCCATTGTCCATCCTTCCCCATAGAAAATAACATCCGGATGTGTCTTGTGTACTTCCTCTACAATCTCATTAATGGTATCGGTATCTAAAAGTCCAACCAGGTCAAATCTAAAACCATCCATATGATATTCATCTGCCCAGTAGCATACGGAATCCACAATATATTTCCGTACCATGTTTCTCTCGGATGCTGTATCATTTCCACATCCTGAGCCATTTGAATACGAACCGTCTTCATTGATACGTGAAAAATATCCCGGAACAAGTTTATTGATACAGAAATCATCTGCACTCATAACATGATTGTATACCACATCCATTACAACGCTAAGTCCGTTATCATGCATAGACTTAATCATCTGTTTTGCCTCTTTTACACGCACATCCCCATTGTGTGGATCTGTAGAATAGGAACCCTCCGGTACATTGTAGTTAACCGGATCATATCCCCAGTTATATAAATTCGACTGATCGTTTCCTTCATCTACGGAACCAAAATCATAGATTGGAAGTAAATGCACGTGTGTAACACCAAGTTCCTTAATATGATCGATTCCAGTTGAAATACCATCTTTGGTCTTTGTTCCGGTCTCTGTCATTTCAAGGAATTTACCAACATTTTTTATGCCGGAACTTTTGTCTGCTGATAAATCACGCATCTGTAATTCGTAGATGATCGCATCATTAATGCTCTCTCCTGCATGTGGATTGGTATCCTTATCCCAACCATCCGGATTTGTCTCTTCAAGATTGATTACCATGGCACGCTGTCCATTTACACCAGTCGTTCTGGCATATGGATCACAGGCTTCTTTTGTTGAACCATCGATTGTTGAACTGTATGTGTAGTAGGTTCCATTTAAGTCCCCATCCACTTTTGCAACCCATGTTCCATTCTTATCGGCATTCATCTCAATGCTTTCTTTCGGCTCTTTATCGTCAGGATCTCCTGTCTCGTATAAATTAAGCATAACTTTTTCAGAAGTAGGTGCCCACACCCTAAATGTTGTGCTGTCCTTACTCCATGTAGCACCAAGATCATCCCCATCATATGTATACTCATCTTCAAATTCTTTTGTTGAATATATGATTGGCATTCTGATATCACTTACGGTACCATCATATGTAATCTGGTAACTCTTTGAACTGTCAAGTTCCTCTTTCAGAGTAAGTGTATAGGTAGAATCATCTCCCTCTTTTACATCTGCTATCTGAATTTCCCCATCTTTACCTTCTACCTTAAAGGCATTTTTAAGTTCTCCTTCAATATCACCAGTCATTGTGGCTGTGATCGTCTTATCCCCATTGTACTTTGCAGTATTAAGCTTTATTCCCCTTACTGCATCATCGCCGTATTCCTTTGTATAACCCTCAACACCTGATTCGACTTTAACGATCACGGTTCCTGATATCATTTCTGATATATCAATGAACTGATCCTCTTCATAATCCTTCGCCCAATCCTGTGTTCTTACAACAAATCCTACGGAAGTCACACCGGCTGGAATTTCAATTCTGGCAACTGCATCCCCATCCTTAGCCTCTAAAGGATAGTCATTTCCTTCCTGTCCCTCGGCCCACATCCATACAGACCATGGATCATAATCACCATCTGCCCTGTGATAATGAAATTCTATCACAGGTCCTCCATCCGCTTTGACCGGTACGGTATCCAGTATTACCGTACTGATTGTCATGATAAGCATAAGAATTGCCATCCCCAATGCGCTTATACGTTTTCTTGTCATTTTCGTTTCTCCCTTCATTACGAAATTTTACGAAATTTCTTTTTGTATAAATTAGCATATATTTTTATATTTTTCAAGTCTAAATTGTATATTTTTGAGAAAAACCGTTATTTTTTACCATAACACGGTTATTTGCTGTACGGAAACTTGGAGCATCCCTGCTTATAACCATAAAAATAAAAACGAGCAGCAAAACCGGATTTACACCAGTCTGCTACTCGTTTGATGATTATAATATTTTCTTTTCTTGTGCCATTGCAACCAGTTATCGGACAAATGGCAGGAACGTAATGCTATACTTTATTTTCCAAACCGGCTGATTTCTTTCGCATATGATATTTCCGTTTTTCCTCATACATTTTCTCATCCATATGCATTAAAAAAGTTTCTGCGTCATCTTCTGTCCCAAATTCCGTGTATCCCATGGAAACACTTAAACGAAACGGTTCTATACCGGATTCATTAAACCTGGACAGATTATGGTTAATCTCCTCCATTGTCGCTAAGACACGCTCCGTATCAACACCTGACAGCAGCACAATAAACTCATCTCCCGCATACCGGATTGCCATACCAGCATCCGGTATGGATCTGATGAGTATATTTCCCAACGTACAAATAGCCTTATCACCCGTACTATGACCTAAATTGTCATTAATACACTTGAAATCGTTTACATCCATCATGATTCCATATAAGGATTTCTGGCTTGCAATTTTCTTTTCCGCAAGCACCGCATTAAAATATCTCCGGTTGTATAATCCGGAAAGCTCATCCATATACAAACTCTCTGCGTATGACTGCATCTGCACAAATATCAATGCGACCGCAACCAGCACCCATGATGATGTAATTCCATAAAAAAGGAACTGGATAACCACGCCTGCAAAACAAGGTCCAACGAAATAGATCACCGGGAAAAAATTCAGGTTAACCCCTTGTTTTTTGGAATGATACACCAGATAGATACTGTAAGCAAAATATATGACAAGCGAAATATATCCCACCAGCGCACCGGCAGTTCTCTGGTATACATTCTCCCCGGATATTTTAAACATAATCCCTGTTCCAAACAGATTACATAAAACCATAATTACTTCTACCAGCCAGGGAAATATCTCCACTCCTGCTTTTTGAACCATTCTTTTATAATTTCGATAGATACGCAATTCCACGTACATACACCAAAGCATACCCATACTGACTGTCCCTATAAAGCATATGCTGTTAGAGATATAATTAATCTGCCGGCTGCCAGTAAACTGTTTTCCATCTACGAGAAAAGCAATGGTTTCAGACAATGCACCCACTAAATTTACGATCGCTATTCCATCATATATTTTATCTCCCACATGAAGGCTCTCTCTGTTCTTTCGTCTGCAAAACAAAAGGAACCACATCATTAACACGGTCAAGCCGTTTGCCATTAATATTTCTTCTAAAACGATGATTGTTATCCCCTCCATCATTCACGGTATGAACTCATTTTTACTAAAATGAGTTCTATCATTATACCAAATCAAAACCGGTTTTTGTCTTTTTCGACATGAATTACAGTTTTTTTAACGTGAACGATGATTTTTTATGTTTCATCACTTTTCACAACCTACTGCAACTGTGAAAAACCCACGGCTTACAAAGTTAACGGTCTTTGTATCGGAATCATAATAAGATCCCGGTATCTTAACTGCTGCACCGTGTTTATCAATTTTATATGCAAAAATCTTTTTGTCTTTTTCCTTTTTCGAAGCATTATAGGAAATAGCGACCCTGATCCGTCCCTTTTTCAGGACAGACGACTGCTTTTTCTTTATTCCTGTGACGGAAAAATCATAAACCGGACGTTTTCCAATAATTTTCCCTGCCCTGGCAGAAAGATTTTTCTTGTCAGCCTGTTTCATTTTGATAACCACAGCTGTTTTCATTTCTTTCTTTAATTCTTTTAATGCCTTCGAATCAAAGGTAAGATTTACATTGCCACCATTGACCTTCCATTCTTTTACATTCTTTTTGACAAGTAAATTTACCGCCTGCTTATCCATTTCAAGATGCAGATTCTTCCAGTTTTTAGCTTTTCCTGTATCAAAAGTTATTTCAACAGACAGGTCTTTTATCCTGCCACCCTGTTCTTTTTCTGCCTTTGTAATTTCTTTTTTCAAAACTGCTGCAATATTCTTCACTTTGACAGTATTATTTTTAACTGCAGATTTTACTTTGACATTAAGATTCTTAACAGAAACGGGCGTGTCTTCTGCGGATGGCGGTGGCACATTCCCCGGTTCTTCTTTTGCATGATCCGGTGCCGGTAATGTGCCGGAATCCGGTGAAACATTGCCAGATGATCCGCCGGAACTGCCTCCGGAACTTCCGCCAGAACCGCCCCCGGTCTGGGAATGATCCGCCGTTACACGGACCTTGCAATCTGCCTTACTTCCTGTATAGTTGCCATTCCCATTATAGCATGCGGTGAACGTATATGTTTTCGTTTCATTCGGAAGTGTTGCCATCCAGTGATCCGTTCCCTTTTCTTCTAATGTGATCCCGGAAACATCACAGGTTACTTTTATCCCGGCATCTTCCGGAATCCCCTGTCTGCAAAGCTGTAATTCTACTGTCCCCGCACCTTTGACCGTATCGTTTTTTGCAGTCAGCTGCATGCTGGTGGAAGCCTTTTCGATTTCCAGGACAGCCTCCCCGTATGTTGGAATAAAAGATGCCTTTTCCGCTTTAAAATAAATCTTATACTGGCCTGCTTCTGTGTAAAACGGCATCTCCGTTTGTGTATACGATCCGTTTTCTGTCAAACTGTAACGGATTTGTACACCATCTTCCTGTTTGATATCAAATGTATGGGGTTTTCCATCATAAGTTACGCGGACAGGTACGGTTTGTATTTCCGGCATCTCACTGTTTTTCCGGTAATAATAAGTGATCTCCTGGCGATCCTCTGTGATGTTTATTTCTCCCTGATTTGCACTGTTTCCTACACATGTATATCCATATAAATCCGGACTTCTTAACGTATACGCAGAATTCTTTGGTACATATACTGTCGCGGGTGCCGTATCAGGCACTGTTGTTTCGGTCCCGTCTTCGTTTTGCAGCATATAACGAATGGTTACGGTACTCCACGCCTGTCCTGCCGTCTGATTGTCAGCCAGAATTTTCCCAGTGTCCTCATCTATGATCTTTCCTTCCAGTCTGTCCCCGGAAACCAGACCAGTTACCGCAGGAAGTGTGACAGAAAGGGACTCTCTGGCAGCATCCGGATCATACCAGTTACTGAGTGGCGGAACGGTATATGTTTCTTCTTTTTCATATTTGACTGTATTGTCTGCTCCAATAATGCGGAAAGTAATCTTCAAATGCTGTTTGGCATCCACTATATTTTGTACGACTGTACGGAATTCCAGATCCTTTCCATTTGCTTTTGTGATATTTGTCTCATCGATCCGGTATTGGTCACTATCCCTGTCAAGTGTTCCTGTCCTGCTATGCGGAATTGTAATTTCAGGATCGCACACATAAACAGATGCCTGCCTGCTGACATAATCACGGTTATTTAATCTCCGCGCCAGTTCCATCTTACACACTTCACAGAACGGATTCCCAAGATCCCGCATCATGCAGACGCGGCTCGGTGCAAATACCGTTTCTGTTCCTGCTGCCGTTATTCCGATTCCACGGAATCCCAGCATCTTATGCCATTTAATCTTATCCGGGTCCGAGGTATCGGAAATATTTTCTCCCTGCATCTTTTTATCGTACTCATCGCCTAATCTTCCGATGCTGTGGGAAATTTCATGGGTCATGACATCCCCCTGCGCATTCTCACCCGAATTTGCCGAAAAAGAAAAGAGTGCATTGGAAGAAGAACCAATATTCGCAGTTGTATTACAAATGATATGGATGGTTCCAACGGCTGCACCGGTATCCAGGTATCTGCTCTCCAGTTCTGCCCTCAGTGCCCTGGCTTTGTCTTCCCCGTCCTTTGCAAAATAGCAGGATTTTCCGAATGCCTGCACATGAAAATATGTGTCCGGATTCGACTCCCCATACATCACCCCCACACCGGTTTCACTGGATACCGTCTGTACCGCATAAATATTGATCCTGTCGGAATACTCTTTATAAGGGGACCACTTTAGCAGCCCCTGTGCTTTTGCCGTCGCATCCTCCAAAAATTGATCCTGTTGTTCCCGGGTATAGCCCTCACCCATGATAACAATCACAAAATTTTCCTTATCATCACCTGTCTTGTGAATGGTATAAACGGAAGCTGCCGCCGTCTGGTCTGCCGCCGTCTGGTCTGCCATCACTGGATATGGAAACACCAGGGAAAGCAATAATATCAGGCTAAGTACCATTGCTCCAAACCGTTTTCCATCCTTCTTTTTTACATTCGTCATATCATCCTCCGTACTTTCCATTACCAGAAATACTGGTGCTTTCCCTATTCTTCCCACAGACAAACTCCCGGGAAACCATCTGCCGTAAGGCTTCTTAAAGCACGATTACCGCAGCATCAAACCCCTCTACATTTCCATCAAAGGTGTTTTCGGTAAGCAGATTGTACTTCTCGGTGTACTCATTAAATTTTTTTGCACTGCTGCTGCAGTTAAAAATCATGGCAATGGTCTCTTCGCCATTTTTTCTGATCAGGACAACTGTCCCTTCCTCATCTTCCGTGACGATCCCAGCCAGTTCGCCTTCTACAATGCATGCATGGCTTTTCCGGACCTGAATCAGCCGCTTGTACCATTCATACATCTCTTTGTCCTGGTATTCTTCCTCCCAGTACATGCCCCGTCTGCAGTCCGGATCGTTTGCTCCCGGCATCGCATACTCATCTCCATAATAAATCATCGGCATTCCCGGCAGTAACAACTGAAAAGCGGCTGCCAGATGCTGCTTTTTCTTATTGTCGTTACACAGATGTAAAAATCTTGCAGTATCATGGCTGTCGATCAGATTCCACATAAGGGGATAACAGTTTTTGTTTAAGCGTCCCTTCAAATATCCAAGATTTTGTACGAACTGGCTGACCGTAATCTTTTCGTCTGCAAGCAGATCAATCAGGTTCAGGTAAAATGGATAATTCATGACTGTATCCCATTCATCCCCCTCCAGGAAATCTCCTGCATAATGCCAGATTTCCCCAATGATCAGCAGATCTTTCTTTACTGCCTTGACTGCCTTTCTGAAATTCTTCCAGAAGAAATGGCTGATTTCGTCCCCTACATCCAGTCTCCATCCGTCAATATCGCATTCCTTAATCCAGTAGCATGCAACATCCGTAATGTATTTTTCAACTTCAGGATTTTTCAGGTTTAACTTTGGCATTCCGCCATAATAACCAAAACATTTGAAGTTTGGGATCTCTCCCCATTCGCTTTTAAGTGGGAATCCGTCAATAAAATACCAGTCCCGATATTTGGATTTTTCGCCATTTTCCAGAATATCCGCAAATGCAAAAAATTCTCTTCCCGTATGATTGTATACCGCATCCAGGACTACCTTCATACCACGCTCATGCGCTTTTTGTACCAGCTCTTTGAGATTCTCTGTTGTTCCAAAGGACGGGTCTATCTGGTAGTAATCCGTGGTATCATACTTATGGCACGAATCTGATTGAAAGATAGGTGTCATATACAGCACATCGATTCCCAGATTCTGAATATCATCCATATGTTCGATGATTCCCCTGAGATTTCCATGCAGATCATCCATAGGCGTAATCGGTGCTTTATACCACAGTTCTTTGTCTACCGGCTCCGTTGCTGCAAAACGGGATGGAAAAATCTGATACACGACTTTGTTTGCCGCCCACTCCGGCACCTCAAACATCTCTTCCTCCCGAAGGTTCTGCGGACAGTCAAACATTCTGTCCCTGTTTGTAATGCATTCCTTATCAAACTCATAATTTCCATAATATACCTTTTCTCCCTGCGTGTCCGTAAATTCGAAAAAGTAACGCAGACAGATCAAATGCATCTTTATCTGTGCTTCATAATAATCATGAAACTGTGAGACAGCAACCTTCTTCATCGGAACTGTCTTTCTGGTATCCTTACGCTCCATAGGTATATACTTGTCCTCATAGTGAAGGATTACCTCCTTCATGTCATCCTTTTTTACCTGCACGCGTATCACGAATAAATCCTTATCAACCGCATAGCTAAACCTTTTATCCATATCATGAAAAATTGCTGAATATTCCATAAAATTTCCCCTTTACACTTGTTGTTTTCCTGTATTTTAACTTACTTTTTTCAACAATTCTATCACTATATCCACGATATTTTTAACTTTTTCTACTTTTATGCTTTTTTGCGATGATATTACTGTTCATATATTTTAAAAATGTGCATTATCAGTTTAAAACCAATAACGCACATTTCCTCATTGCATCCTTTTCCCGGATTTATATATGTCACGAGTCAAATTATAGTTCCTGCCTGCGACAAATTTATATGTAAATTCATCATCAATAATTTTTTGCACCGTTTTTAATTTTTATTTTCTGCAACTTTAAATTTCCGGATCATTTCACGCAGATTTTCCGCTTCACTGCTCATCTCCTGGCTGGCTGCTGCACATTCTTCAGATGTTGCCGAATTCGTCTGTACGACATCATTGATCTGTTCAATTCCATCATTAATTTGTTGGATTTCTGTTGTCTGTGTCTCTAACGTTTCTGCAATATTTGTGACTTCTTTTGTAATGATCTGGGAATTCTCAGCGACCTCCTGCAATTGTGATGCCGTCTGCCCTGCAATCACCATACCTTTTTCCACGGCTTTCACAGAGGTTTCAATCAATGTTGCTGATTCCTTTGCTGCCTGGGCACTCTGGTCTGCCAGCACATTTACCTGATTCGCTACAACCGCAAATCCCTTTCCTGCCTCCCCTGCTCTTGCAGCCTCAATGGAAGCATTCAATGCAAGCAGATTCGTCTGGGACGCAATTTCATTGATTGTTGCAATGATCTTGTCAATCTCTTTTGATGCCCCATTGATCTCATTCATGGAATCAACCATATCCCTCATTTTACCATTGCTTTCCAGAATGGCATTTCCAAGTTCATCTACTCTTCCACTGATTTCTTTTGCGGATTGTGAATTTTTTCCTACCTGTTCAGAAACACCTGCGACTGTTGCGGTCAGTTCTTCTACAACTGCTGCCTGATTTGTTGCTCCATCCGCAAGTTCATTGGAACTTGATGCTACCTGATCTGCGGCACCTGAAACTTCATCTGAAACATGCTGGATTCCCTTTATGGTCTCTGCCATGCTTTCTTCAAACAACATAAAGGAGTTTAAAATTCCAACGAAATCCCCTTTCCACTCTACTTCCGGCTGCACATCAAAATTTCCTTCTGCAAACATCTTCATTGCACGTCCAATATCATCTACATAGCTTCCCAGAATGCGGATGGATTTCCGCATACTGTGTGCCAGTCTTCCAATCTCATCATCCGAATGGTATTCCAGTGTGCTGTGCAGGTTTCCATCTGTTAATTCCTGTGCAATGGCTTCCACTTCATGTAATGGCACTAAAATTGTCTCAAGTACTTTTTTGCTTGTTTTTATTGCCAGTTTCCATGCCAAAACCAGACAAATAATAATACACGCTATGCCTGCCACTGCAAAAATAAGCGTAACCCTGGCGGACCGGCTGCTTGCCTCATCGGTCATTTCACCTAATCTTATTGCAATTTTTACGGCTTTATTTAATGCCGGGGTACAATCATTCAGAATGGAATCCACTGCCTTATCTTTGTCCCCGCTTTTGATTTCTTCCATGATGGAATAACCAATGTTTCCCCAGTCGGAAAGGGCAGATGCGTATTCTTCACAATCCGCATCCGGAACAACTCCGGATTTCTTTAAATTTTTCAGTTCGGTATCAACTTCTGCAAGCAGTCTTTCTACCGTCTTCTCATAATCGTCATAAGAGGATGCATCATTTTCTAATGCCATTTCCCTGATATTTCTCGCTGCTGCGTTAACATTTATCCTGCAGATTTTCACTGCCTGGTCTGCGGCAGTAACATTCCCAATATAATGTATCATATTAGCAAATAATATACCTATAACCACAATAGAAAACAGACCTGAGACCAACATCATAATAATGACTTTTCTGTAGCCATAGTTTATCCTTTCCTGCAGATGCATATTTTCCAGGTTCTTTTTCATCATATTTTTCTTCGACGGCATAGTTTGCTATTTCCTTTCTCGTTTATTCGACTCTTATATATCAAATTTTTTTCTCAAAGTCAATAAATTTCAGGAACAATTTTTTTTTCTATTTTTCACATAAAATGCTGTACCCCTCCCCCCCCGAAAAATACAGCACTTTTACCAATTTTTTCTACAGTTACCTCTCCGATCGAACATGATGTAATCTGGAATGTCGTGCCGGTGTTTCCTCGTAAGAGTCATACTAGTACATAACTGAAAATACTATTGTCTGAAACACCCTCTGTTTTCATATATGGCATCAGGTTCTTCCAAAACATTCTCTAATTGTCTTTGAAATATCTGAATCAATAAAACCTTTATGTGCCATGTCATCAAGGATATCACATGTTTTTTCATGGGACAATCCCTCTTTATAAGGTCTGTCTTCCGTAAGAGCCTGATAAATATCAACACATGCCATCATACGTTCCTGCTCATTTAATTCATCAGCGGTTTTTCCAAAAGGATACCCTTTTCCATTTAATTTTTCATGATGGAAAGCCGCCCAATCTCGTATTTCTTCAAAATCATTAACCTCCGATAATATAAGGTATGTATAACCAGCATGATTTTTCATTGTAGAAAATTCATCATCCGTAAGCTTATCCGGTTTTTCCAGAATTTCATTGCCTACCGCCATTTTTCCTATATCATGCAGTGCACCAGCCAAATACATTTTCTGTACCGTGATTGAATCATATCCCATATATTTGGCAAGCAGGGAGGCTTTTTCAGCTACTCCTATAGAATGCCTGCTTGTAAAAGAAGATTTATAATCTACAATCTTTGCAAAGAAATCCGCAACATTTTTACACATTTCCCAATCAAAAACCATTTTTTCTCTTGGAATAATTTCCCATAGCTTCGTTTCAAAAGAATCATCACTTAAACACATATAGGATTCTTTTGTGAATACATGAAGAAAAGCATTAACACATTCTGAATCAAATAGACTATCCTTTTTTTGGGAAAGATACTGACATATAAAATCCCATCTATTATCATCAGATTTAATACTATTTCCTATGATATCAACGGTATCTGCAAGATGAATAATTCTTGCAGGCAATGGGGTTTCATTCCACTTTTTTTGAAAAGGACCAGTTCCATCGGCATGTTCATGATGATACAAAATCACATTTGAGACATCTGTTTTAAAAGGAAGTTTAGTAATATTTTTTTCACCATAAATACAATGAAGATTCGTTTTTCTTACGGACAAATCTTTTTTGATGTCAATAACATAATTCCTTTCCAGCTCTTCCGTAATATATTGTGTCAAAGCATTATCATGCAGTAAGGCACACATAGCTAAATCTTGTAACGCATCACCTTGAATTGCCAGATATTCAGCCATGCATACACTTATATAAGCCACTCTTTTTCCATGCTTGTTTTTGATTTTTACCAACTCTGCTTCTATACAGTCCAAAGCATAGGAACAGGCTCCTGCAAGTCCAACAATATCTATTCTTAGTTCTTCTTTCATGAATATAATCCTTCCATAGCATATGTATGCTTCTGTATTTCATTTGTTGTTTCTCATTCTGATAAGACCATAAAATAAGGCAGCCCCACATAACTGAGTCTGCCTTACTCTCTTTATTTAACATTGATGCCACTGGCATATTGCTGCAGAAACTGTTCTTTTCCGCATGGTCTTCCAAAATAATATCCCTGCAGATACTCTGCCTTTCCCTGCTGATCAATGATCACGATACCACGGCTGTTAATCCAGACCGGCATACCTTCTTTATCAAGCCACCTGTAATGAAGATTATGTACATTTTCTCTTCCTTCGCATATATCCGCAAGATGCTTTGCAAGCATCCTGCGGTCTTCCTCATATAACTACCTTCATAACTTCATTTGCAGCATCTGTCAGAACATTTTTCGACATATTAAACCGTTCCACAGCTGACTGTGAAATCTCAAAGGTATTATTCTGCAGATCAAATATATACAGATAATCATCCATACAATCTGTAATGATCTCAAATAAGATTTCTCCTGTCTGCTCTCCAAACACTTTAAATATATCATCAATCACAACAAGAACCTTCCTGCCATTTTTCTAGAATAGCTTAAAGATATTCACGCGGTCATGCATCTTGGCTGCTCCCTCTGCCAGATTAATACTGATCGCGGTATTCTCTTCTGAGGATGCAGCATTGCCCTGTACTACGCCGGACAGCTGTTCAATTCCCTGGCCGATCTGCTCCAAGGACTCTGCCTGGGAGTTGGCTTTCTCCATGGTGTTCTCTGCAAGCTCTGCAAAGGACTCCATATCTGTAATGATCTGATTGAATGCGTCTGCTGTTGTTCTTGTAATCGTATTGCCCTTTTCGATTTCCACTAAGGTCTTATCGATCAGATCTCTTGTATTTACAGCAGATTTTGCACTATCTGCTGCCAGCTTGCCGATCTGATCTGCAACCACCGCAAAGCCTTTTCCTGCTTCTCCTGCTCTGGCAGCTTCAATGGAAGCATTCAGGGATAACAGGTTGGTCTGGGAAGCAATATCCTCGATATCTGTGATAATATTACCGATCTCCTTGGAGATTTCTGTAATGTGCTCCATTTCCGTGAGCAGCTCGTTCATCTTTTCTTTTTCTTCGTTCGCTTTGTTTGCAGAGGCTTTTACACGTGCCGATGCGTTCTGCGTTTCTTTCGCTGTATCTTCAGCCATATCCACAACCGTGTCAATGGTGGCATTCAGTTCCTCGATGACTCCTGCCTGCTCTGTTGCACCGTCCGCCAGGGATTTTGATGCATTTTCCACCTCGGATGAATTCGATGATACCTGTTCTGCCAGATTGCTGATCTCGGTCAGGGTACTGTTAAACCGTTTCAGAATATACAGCAGTGATGTCTTCAATTCCGAGAAATCGCCCAGGAAATCTGTAATATCATCACCATTTCTGGTCAGGTCACCCTGCGCTATTGCCTTTACCTCCACAGAGATCTCGCTGACATAATCTGCCAGAATACCCATGGCTTCTTTCAGATTCCTGATGGTATCGCCAAACTCATCCTCAGACTCATAGGTAAGCATTTCTACATTAGACAGTTCGCCCTTACGCAGGCTGGCAACTGCTGCATCTATCTGTTCTACCGGCTCGGTAATGGAATTGGTAATGATCCTTCCGATCATTGTCGTCACTACAGCAATCGCAAGACCCGCTGCCACGATCACAATAAATATGATTACAGTGCATACATTAGCCATGGTCTTTGCCTGATCTAATTCTACCTGGAACTTGTCACGTAATATAGTTAATTTCTTAGAAAATGACTTATAGGCTTCATACACCTCTCCGGTCATCAGTTTCGATGCTTCCTGCTGTTTACCTTCACGGCTCAACTGCAGAATTTCATCTGAAGCACCCCTGTATTTTTCCCATGCAGTGCTTGCTACATCATAATCATCCCGTCCTTTTTGAGCTTTGCTGTTTGCAGACATGATTGCATCCAGCTTCGCATCGGTATCCTTGATCTGACTCTCCAGCTTCTTGATTTCTTCTTCGCAGGAGTTCATGACTGCTGCATCTGATGATACCAGATGCTGATACTGTTTGATTCTGTATCTCGCAGTCATTGTCTCTAAATCCTGCAGATATTCCAATGACGGAGACCAGACCTTCGTGATCTTCTCTATATTTGAACGGATCACTGCTGTCGAGATCAGTGCCACCAACACTAAAAATAATGTCATAACAAGCACTGTCATTTGATATACTTTTAATTTTCCTTCAACCTTTAAGTTAGCTATACGCTTTTTGATCTTTTCCATGATCGTTTCCCCTTCCTTTGTAAATTATTGACTCAAACTTCGCGCATTAAAATGTGCACAACTAAAATTTAAAGACTATGAAGAAAAGTCTGTAAATAATAATCTTCTATGACAATGATTGAGCTGGAAGCGCTAAATTGGAGCTTCCAGCTCTTACTATATATACGACATGATTTCGGGCATGTCAAGAGCAGACGTCAAAAACGTCCTTCTCATCATGCATACAGATTCTGTGTTTTGAAATTTAGATTCTTTTTTTTCTGGATGTTTCTGTGATATACTTATACGCGGTCGTATCAGACCGGAAAGGAAATATTATGTTACAAAAATTATATGTTTTTTTCAGGAAAGAAACCGTTTTGTCAATTGCAGTGATCCTGGCGCTTCTTTCTATGTTCTGGGTCAGACCGGATAAGGCTTATTTTACTTATATCGATTTCAGGACTCTCGGGCTCCTCTTCTGTTTGATGGCAATTGTAGCTGGTTTGAAGGCTGTTGGTGTTTTTGATATACTTGCCCAAAAATTGCTGATGGGAACATCGGGAATTGTGGGTGTGATCAGGCTGTTGGTACTCTTATGTTTCTTCCTGTCAATGGTGATCACCAATGATGTGGCATTGATTACTTTTGTTCCTCTTGCACTGATCATTGTGCATAAACTGCCAAAGGAACTGGGCAATTACTGGCTTCTTAAAATAGTAGCCATGCAGACAATCGCTGCTAATCTCGGAAGCATGCTCACACCAATCGGAAATCCGCAGAACCTTTATCTATATGCCAGAGCAGGGATGTCCGCGGCAAAATTAATAACCCTGATGCTTCCCTATTCCGCCACAGCACTTATCCTTCTTCTGATATGGATACAGGTAGCCGCTGCCAAAGCACCTCACGTATGCGGTTCCGAAAAAGATAAAACTCTTTTGGGATTCTCTGACAGAAAAGAACTTAACATGGAATACCTGGCCACTTACCTGATCTTATTTACAATCTGCCTGCTCACTGTTGCACGTATCATTCCATACCAGATTCCTCTTGTATTGGTTCTTATATATATGCTGCTAAGAAACAGGGAAAATATAAGCAGGGTGGATTACTCCCTGCTTGCCACCTTTATCGCATTATTTATTTTTATCGGCAACCTTGGAAGGATTCCGCAATTCAGCAGTTTTCTGGAAAGAATCATGGCAGGAAGGGAAACACTTACTGCTGTTCTTGCCAGTCAGATTATGAGCAATGTTCCCGCTGCGCTTCTTTTATCCGGCTTTACAGATAATTACCGGGCTTTAATTGTCGGAACCAATATTGGAGGTCTCGGCACTCTGATTGCATCCATGGCAAGCCTGATAAGTTTCAAATATATTGCAAAAGAAAACAGGAATCTGAGAGGGAAGTATTTGGGAATATTCACCGCCTCCAATATTATATTCATGATATTCATGTTAATATTGTATTTTTTTCTTAGATAAAGGTTTTCCCGGAATCGCAAAAACTATAGCAATTCTTTCTTCGCAAAAAATTCTCCGCGGCACTCTCCCATCCTGGAAGAAAAGCCGCGGATTCCACTCGATTTTTATATCAGCACTTTTTGTCTGGGATTACCACAAAATCCCTCAATGCCTTTTACCACGCATGTTCCTATGCAAAAGTTGATTATTCCCACTTTATGAATATCACAGCTAAAGTTGCTTTGAATTACTCATTTTTATAATTTTCGGTGCTCGGAGCACCCGGAGGATATAACCATTCCGTTCCATCGAGTTCACTCAGTTGGCCACCATTACGATTCAGCTTGTAACAATGATCACTTGGTTTTCTTATTAGATGAACTATATTATAACGTGCTGTAGGTCGGATGTCGATGGGTTTTTGACCATTACTCCGCTTTACACATACTTTCTTCTATAAATTGCGAACCCCATTCCAGAATGGCATTTTTCACCCGCTGGTCAATATCCAAACGTGCTGTCTGACATTCTTTCGGATACTTTCTAGCCGCCTGAAATGCCAGTTTCATAAAGATTCCAGAACCAATTGGCAGCATCGCCTTTAACATACTCTCCGGAAAAACGAAATGGGTCGCATGATCATAAATAACAGATTCCAGCCTGCATGTGTGGGGATGCTCTTTCATACGCAGCTCCATACGGCGTATATATTTTGCAGTATCCCACAGCACATCATCTTCAGCGCCAATTAGCAATAATGTTCCATGGATTTTTTCAATCTTGATCATTTCTTCTTCTGTAATTGGATGAGCGGTTTCTGAGTCATCAAACAATTTTCTCGAATTAATCATATCACCGGTCCGTTTTGTTTCTTTCTCAATCACGTGCCAATAGTCCGGATGTTTATAACAAAACGGCATATACGGAAGTGGTTCACCTTTATAAGAAAAAAGTGATTCTCCCTCAATCGGCCATTCCTTACAGCCATCTTTTTTCCCCTGCATAAACCCCTGCCAGATAAAATCACTCGGTGTCAGACCTATTGTCAATGTAAGATCTTCAAAATAAGAAGCGGCAGTTAAAGCAAGTGTTCCTGTAGTAGATGCCCCGACAATTCCTATCTTCCGATTACCATGTGTTTTTAACCAACTGATTGCTTTTTCAATACGTTCCAGCGGATAATTATGATGTCCATAATCCTTTTTTGCCGGTGACATCGTCATCACATTCACACCGAGTTTATGTAACCATTTTACGGATGTTCGTGCCAGATAATCTTCCGAATCATCTCCGATCATTGCAATCATTGCACAGGCTGAGTCGGTTTTACATTTCCAATATGCACCATAAAATCCATCTGTTTCCATTTCAAAATGTCTTTTCTGCATCTGCATCATCTCCTTAATATCAGTCACATTTCTCCAAAACTATTATTTTGTTCGAGATATTCCGAATAGCCGGAATCTTCCCAATCACATGATAAATCAGCATAAGTTCTTTCATACCCTCAACCAGACTGACTTCATGCAGAATAGAAAAATTTGCTGCAATCTTTTGTAGTTCTGCTCCGTTCTTAACTCCCCATGTGAATTTTGCATTGCTGCCCTCTATAGATTTTTCTTTCATTGTTTGTCGCCTTCCACTGCCTTTCTTACTTCTTCCACCCACTCTGCACTATGACAGCAAAACAGTTCTTCGTGCTGCATATTGTGTCTCCGGATATCCGGATTTTTGAAATAAGTATAATATCTCTTTTCGTATTTTTTTCCCATCTTTGTTGCGTAAAACACATGGATTGTAGTTCCCGGCACATCAATTCCATGCTGGACTTTTGTAACCAGATCCGAATAGAACTGATTATAAATACTCTGTTTTGTAATCCACGGACTTCCTCCTTTACCGATTCCAAACATATTCAAAAATCCATTATATAATTCTCTTTTAGCCCCGTCTGTCTTGCTCAGTTTTTTCTGCATATATTTCGGAAGAGCACCTGTATGTGCCATTTTATACATGAAAGGTACTACCATGGATGCCTGAATTTTTGCTACAAGTTTACCTGCTTCATCCATATCGCTGCTCCCAATGATGCCATGTTCTATATGAATTCTTTTTCGCTGAATCAAAAGAGAGACTAAACTTCCACCAAGAGAACATCCATACGCTGCTTTAATTCTTCCACAATACTTTTTCTTGATTTCCTGCTCAATCTTTTCGCATTCATCTTCCATTGAATAAAATTCTGTTTTCTCATTTGGATCAAATCCATCATAAGAAACTGTTATCGTGTAAAAATAAGAATGTAATCCATCCAGTACATGTTCAAAGCTGCTATACAGGCAACAGGTACCAGGAAATAAAAATATTACCGGTTTACTACTGTCTCCACTTTCATAAAATTTCATAGCTGGCCTCCTTTAGGCTTTTCTCACAGTCCTCTTTTAGATTGTTCTGTATATCGCATATGTATTAGTTACGTCTAACTACATATTACTAAAAAACCGTGCGCACTGCAAGACTGTAATATCGCACGGTTTCTTTTCCGTGTTTTTCTTTTTCCCGCTGTATTTTTTCTCCCTGCGTTTAGATATATAGAGGGATGAAAACACAAGAGCAAGCCTGATATATCTTTGAATACTTCTTGCACTGTCGCCTACCTGTAATGCTAATTCTTGATCGGATCGTAAATGTGTGCCATTATGGCACGCATTTTCTTTTGTAGGTCTTCCAGCGGTTCTCTTCAATGCATCAAGCTTCATTTTATATGCAAATGCCTTTTCACTCGGAAGTATCTCTTCCCTCTGAATATTGGCATCCACCATTTTTGGATCATAGGAATAGATACTTCCGCCCTCAACACTTACCTCTGATGCCCTGACTGACATCGGTATCTCTGTTCCAAATACCTTGATTGATGCCGAATAAGTATCATATACCATCAGTGAAATATCCCTGGCATAATTAGTTCTGTTATCAACCATAGTTAGAAGAATTCCTTCAATCTTGAGCTTTGGATTCAGCTGCTTCTTTACTCTTCCTATTGTCTTGATCAGCTGCTGTAAGCCTTTGACCGGAAGATATGCTGCCTGCACCGGTATCAGTACAGAATCTGCACATGCCAATGCGTTAATTGTCATCATTCCAAGTGAAGGCATACAATCAATTATGATGTAACCATCGCAAGTGCCATCAGCAAACTTACGATTCGTTTTTGCCAAGTTTTTCTCTCCTTCATCGTTATCCTCCCTAACCTTCTTGAACGCAAACCCTTATGCCTGGTTTGCTGCACGACCGTCGCAAAACGATTTCCTTTTCACTTTCGTTTGCAGCAGTTGCGCAACCGTTTGTTCAATTGACAATTTTTCCAATCTCGTTGGTTATTTTTATATATTTGTACCAAATTTATTTTACCATCCGAAAAATCTGCACAAAAAAACTCAGGTGCACAAACACACCTGGGTTTTCTGTCCTTGCATAGAATCCATTTTCATATTCCTATTATGGCTTCTATTTTTCGTTCATCTCTTCCATCGAAATTACATCATCAAGAATATAACAAAAAGTCGGCGAGGATGACTGTTCATTTTCTTTATACGGAGAATTCAGATCGATCCTGTCATTCGGATCAAACACACTCACACCGGTAAATGGTCCGGAAAAGACCTCCAATTCTCCCTTGCTTAATTTTGCAATGGTGTCCTCAACCATTTCCTTTGTTCCGCTTGGCGCAACGGTCTCATTGAGATCCAGAATCCGTACCCAGCCCTTATCAAGACCGGCCATAGCATCCTGTCCATACGTCCGTCCATCGATGCAATCTTCGATTTTCTTATCATGGAGCAGGGCTCCGATCGACTGCTCAAAATAATACGAGTAATCAACACAACAACTGATCAGCGATTTGGTTGGAGCAATGTCCGTCATACTCTGATTGTATCCTACATGATAGACCGGGATCTCCAGTTTTGCTTTCTCGCAAGCGGTAGCTGGACCAATGGTATCCGAATGTTGTGAGATAACCACACAGTTTTCATCAATCAGTTCGTTTGCAGCCTGTTTTTCAAGTGAATAGCTTGACCATGTATTGGTATACTTAACGATCATGGTGGCTTCCGGAACCATCGATTGTACCCCAAGATAAAAAGCGGTATAACCGGATATTACTTCCGGCAGCGGAAAAGCCGCCACATAGCCGACTTTTGCCTGTTGGGGGGTGATGATATTTTTTTCGATCATCTGTTTGATTTTCATTCCTGCAACTCTGCCGCATACATATCTGCCCTGATAGATTTCCCCAAAACAATTATGATAATTCGGCAGAACCGGATCCGAATTTGCGTTATCTCCTGTAGGGACACAGAACTGAATATCCGGATACTGTTCAGCGATGGCTTTCACATCCGGACCATACCCATAACTGGCTGCGATAATATAGTCGCAGCCTTCATCAACCAGCTCCTGAAGGTGCGATTCCACCTGTCTCTCTGCCACATTATAAATGGTCACGCATTCAATCCGGTCACCATACACTTCTTTCACATGATCTCTGGCTTTAATAAAATTATTGGTATAAGGTGTAATTTCATCCCCTACAAATATGAATCCAACCTTCAGATGCTTTTCATCCTCTCTGGTTATTTTATGGATTCCAAAGGAAAACAACGACATCACCAGACAGGTTATTATGCACAATGTATATACTCTTTTCATTCTTTCTGCTCTCCTTTTGCTTTTGCATATAACCGTTCTGCATCGATAACGCCTTCCTCAATCAACGAAAGCATGATTTCTACAAGGTGCGGGTCAAATTGTGTTCCGCTGCAGCGTTTTAATTCTCCAATCACAAAATCAAGATCCAGTTGTTTTCGATATACACGGTTTGCGGTCATCGCATCAAACGCATCTGCTATACCGATAATACGTGCCTCTATCGGAATTTCTTCTCCTTTCAGTCCATGACAATAACCGGTTCCATCATATCTCTCATGGTGATACAAGGCTCCAACTCCCACATTGTCAATCAAAGTAAAATCCTTTAAAATTTCTCCTCCCCGGATTACATGTGTCTTCATAATTTCATATTCTTCATCGGTCAGCCTTGCCGGCTTATTTAAAATCGCATCCGGTATTCCTATCTTACCAATGTCGTGCAACAAAGCCATCTTGCGGAGATTTTCGCATTGTTCTTCCGAGTATCCGAGGCGTTTTGCAATAGCAACCGAATATTCCGATACTCGATAAGAATGCTGGCTCGTATTGGAATCCTTTGCATCCACGGTGCGTGCAATCGAAAGAATCGTTTCATTGCTCATCTGGATCTGTTTCTTTGCATATTCCAGTTCCAGCTTCTGCTTCAGCAAGGTTCTCTGCATCTTCGATCTTGTGATAAACCAGGTAATCCACATGAGAACCAGTCCCGCAATCAAACAGACATAAAGTTTAAACCACCAGTTCTGATACATCTCAATGTCTTTTTCGATCACGTATCTACCGGCCTCTATAACATTTCCGTTCACATCATCCAAAATCGCTATTTCAAATACATATTGCCCTTGTTTCAGATTCGTGTATGTGATGGAATTCAATTCGCTTAACCGACATACCCGTTCCGACTTATCGCAGCCTTCCAGCTTAACCCTTACATACGGATCATCCATGGAATAATTCAACACTTCCGGTGAAAATGTAATCTGATGCACATCTGCGGACAATTGAAACGGATCCACACGATTGATCTCCATGCTCTTGCCGTCAACCTTTACCGAATTCAAAATCATTCGATAGGACTTTGTTGTCATATCGTACTTCGCCATATTTACTTTTACTACGCCCGTATCGCAGCATAGATACAAATCATCATTTTCTCTTCCGATCCATGAATTTGCGACTAAAGAAGCCCGAAATCCCCGTTTGGAATTGATTAGCGGATATTCCGTCCTCACATTTTTTACCAGATCTTTCGCACTTGCAACATAAATTCCCGCACTGCTCAAAATCCAGCATGTTCCGTCGCTGTTACATATCAGATCATAATTATTGCTGTATGGAAATTGATCAAGAATCGTCACTTTGCCGTCTACCGACAGATAACAAAGCCCATTACTTGTGACAATAAAAACGCCAGCCTGAATCGGATCATAAACCATACGAAGAACCACATCCGATGATAAGCCATTCTTTTTCGTAATACTTGAAACATGGTTATCCTTATCAATTCGTGTAATTCCGCCTCCATCCGATCCAACGTAGCAGGCATCTTGATACTCCAAAAGACAAAGCGATTTCTCATTCGCCAGCCCACGTTTGGCATCGAGAATACTCACAACGGAATCCTTCGACAAAACGGCAACTCCATAATCTCCGGCAGCCATTATTTTACCATCACTGCACTCGATGATCGTCCGGAACCGCATGCCCGGCATTCCGTTTTCTTCTGTAAAACTCTTTATATGATATCCACCATGGTTTTTTGCGGTAACTTTATATACACCCTTCTCCGTCGTAGCAATCCACAATGCATTTGTACTGTCCACTTTCAAGCAACGGACACGCACCCCCTGAAGCAGTTCCGTAATGGTATTACTTACTTCTTTTTTGTCGTCGATTACAATCAACCCGCTATCCGTACCGCAAAACAACAATCCATCCCACTTCGCCGTCGTATTGACGACGACATTCTGCCCAATCTTAGGAAATAATTCTTCAAATGGGGATTGGCACATCTCCAATAATCCCAATCTGGAGGAACTGAACCACAGATTGCCCTGGTAATCCATCAGCATATTGTCAATGGAACTATTAAAATTATTGGTATTGATACTCTGACATCTGCCCCCTTTGTCAATCAATGCCACTCCTGTATCCGAGCAGACAAACAATTCTCCGTTTTCCGTCTGGTAAAAACAATTGATTGTTTCGCATCCGTCCATCACAATCCTGGATTCCAGGACCGGCTTCCCAGATTTCATTGTATAAACATATACCTTATTATCCGTTGTTCCCAGATACAACTGCCCATCCTGCGAAAAAAACGCTGACTTGTAGCATGCATCCGGTTCAATGCCTTCCGGTGCGGGTATCTGTTTTCCATTGTTGATCCAGAATACATCTCCTCGCTCTGTTACCCCGGCCACATTTCCGTTATCATCCGCAGTCATCGAAACTACATTTTTAATTTGATCCAATGATCCGGTCACCTTGACTCCGCCGCTGAGGGATACAACGGACAGCCCCTCGACGGTACCGATATAATAATTTCCTAAAGAATCACATACAATCTGTTTCACAGAATTGGAAAGCAGACCATTTTGATCATCTACTACATTGATAGGCTCCTCATTGATAAAAATAGTAACGCCGCTATCATTCGTTCCTGCCCACAATCTGCCTTCTTCATCAACATACAGGCAATTTATCGTTTTGACCGAAGAAATGTCCTGAAGATACACAAACTTTGCTCCATCATATTTGAACAGTCCCGCATATGTAGCGATCCACAGCTTTCCATCCTTTGTCTGTGCAATATCATTGGCTTCGCCGGATATAAGGCCTTCCTCTTTCGAATAGATCTTCTGCACATAAGAATCATAGTCTATTGTTGTTTCCTGCGCATTCACCGTATCGATGCTGCCAAAGCATCCCGAAACCGCCAGAATCAATAACATGAGTTTTGCTGCAGCCTGAAGATTCTTTTTCGAACCTCTTCGCATACAGCGCACACCTTTCAGCAGCAAATAGACAATTTCCACACTCACAAGCTTGTCCAAAAATTCAACGCAAAACTGTCCGATCACATACGAAACATAACGGGGAACGCCTTTATCCATGCACATCATCATAACCTGATTTCCCCACACGTTTCCGGACATTCCATTATACAAAAGCGTATTGATCAAAACCGCAACAATGGTCGAAAAAACGGCAAGTCCCATTCCCAGAGTCATGGTTGTAAACTCCCTGTCAAACACGTTCTTTTTGGAAAAATAACCGACAGCAATGCCAATCAAAGCTCCAACAATACAATAAACCGTTTGTCGGTCAACAAAGATTCCATAAATGATATTATTCGAAAAGCCGACCACAGCACCACACACCGGTCCTCCCAGATATGCGATCAGAAATGTCCCGATGGAATCGCACCATAGCGGCAATACGAATTGATCCGCCAAAACGCGTCCGACAAGATCCAAAAGTAATGCTGCGATTGTGAGCAAAACAATCCAATATCCCTTCTTATTTTTCATTTGTATCCTCTCTCCTCTTCCGCAACCAGACTGATTACGGCTCTCCGTTTCTTACATAAGCAACAATCATCCCTTTGATCCGCTTCAATTCAGAAACATAATTCTCATCCTCATCTGCGCCCCAGATAAACCCATTTGCATAATATGTGCACGCCGCCATCATGACGTGAACCGTCTCACGCATAAACTCCTCAAACGGAATATCCGTTCTGAATGTATGGTCTTCTTTGGCTTTCTCATACATTTTAAGAAATCTTGTATCTGCCGAATATAAAGATAACTTAAAATTATTGAGCATTGCACTGTCTGTACCTGCGCGGCTGACAAAATGGTTAAAATTATCATTAAACTGCAAAAGTGCTTTATGGTTAACGCACATATCAATGTAACTGTCCATTGTAAATATAAAGCGATCGATGGCAGGAATCTCATTGATGGATGCAATCGGTCGTTTTTCGTCCAATTCATCCAGATATTCCTTCCATTTTGCTGCGTTAACCGCTATCACCAGTTCCAGTTTGCTCGGATAATGGCGGAACAGTGTAGCCCTTCCGACGCCTGCAGCCTGTGCAATTTCACTCATTTTTGCAGATTCAATCTTATCTCTCACAAATATGTGAAATGCGGCATCTATGATTTTCTTTTTGTCTACTTGTTTCATAACTCCCCCTTATTGATACTTGCAGTCTTAATGTTAGCATAAAAAGGCTAAAGATTCAATCATTCATTCGCAATCTGCTTTCCTGCCACATTCATATGATAATTCTCCCTCATGATAAGTTCGGAGATCGGCACGATCGTATACCCCTTCTCTTCCAATTGCGTCAACATGGTGTCTAACGCTTCTGCCGTATACTTTGCACCATTGTGACAGAGAATGATCGCTCCCGGACCAAGTGCCTTATGATTACAAACCGTATCAATAATAGAATCCACGCCATAGTCTTTCCAATCAAGCGAATCAACCGACCATTGGATCGGATAATAGTTCATTTGATACGCCGTCTTAATGACTGCATTATCATATGCTCCATAGATG
>ERZ1034915.344-NODE-344-length-32346-cov-7.331114_pt1 | contig 32346 bp, 26 predicted proteins | sample MGYA00520592_ERZ1034915 | MGnify/ENA primary metagenome ERZ1034915 (study PRJEB33766, sample SAMN09781787) | gut metagenome | biome: gut microbiome | host: Homo sapiens | place: Madagascar | study: EMG produced TPA metagenomics assembly of the PRJNA485056 data set... | reverse complement strand
CCGCAACTGCCAGTCGGCGTCGGAGCCGCCCGCCAGCGGCACTCGTTCCGCACCGTCGGGAGCCAGCGGGCGCTTGCCGTAGAGGTCGGGAGCCAGCACCGCGTACCCCCGTGCCAGATACTGCTTCGCATAGCGGGCGAAGGCGGTTCCGCCGCCGCCGTGCACCAGCAGCACCGCGGGGAAACCTCCCGCCGGAGGCGTTCCGGCCGGAATGCCGCAGTAGGCGAACACCCGGCCCGGCCTGCCGTCCGGCAGCGGCCAGCCGTCGTAGGTCAGCGCCTGCAGTCCCGGCACCTCACTCTCCGGGAAGCCGGCGGGACGGTGCGGCGGCACCCGGAAAAGCCGTTCCGTATCCCAGATCGCGGCGGCCGGGTTGCCGTCGCGCCGCTCCGGCAGCAGCAAAGTCGCGAACTTCACGTCCCCCATGAAGAGCGGCACGCCGCCCGCAAGGCTCATCTCGCGGTGCAGGTCCTGCCGGACCTCCTCCGGCGTATCCACGTCGTGAAGCGTGATCCCCAATCCGAGTGATTCATCCGGCTTCGCGCCGAACAGCGTCAGCGGCAACGCCAGTTCGTAGACGGTGGTTTTGCCGTTCTCATCGCGCCGGATCGCCGCATCGAGCGTTCCGGCGGGCAGCGGCACCACTCCCTTCGGCGGCGAGCCGAAAATCTCCTGCGCCAGCACCGACCCGTCCGCATTGCGCGTGAAACTCAACCGGCGGCAGTTGCGGAATTCGCCGTTGCCGTCCGAATCGCGTCCCAATGCAATGATCAGCGAATCTTCCCGCCACGGCTGGGCCGGATTCACCGTCGGCAGCGCGACGTCGTCCTGTACCCGCACCGTCAGGAACAACCGTTCCCGGTCGACGCCCAGCGCATAGCGCGCCGAAAAATCGGCGTTTCCCCGGTGGCGCTTCTGCTGATAGGTCAACGCCCCGCCGCCGAAGTCGCGGCTGAAGAACTGCGGCGGCCAGTCCTGCTGCAGGCCGTCGATTTCCGGGGCAGCCATCACCGCCGGAAGCAGCGCGCCGAAGAACCGTTCCCGCTGCGCCTGCTTCCCGGCGGAGGTGGATGCCTCCACTTTCAGGGTCTTGAGCCTGAGCCCGTCGTATTCGAGCTTCCCCGCCGGAAGTTTCGCCTCGACGGTCCGCTTGCCCGGAACCGCAATCTCCGCCGCCGCGAACTCCCGGCCATCGTAGAAAGCGCGCAGTGTGAACCGCTGTTCCCGGGCGGAGAGATTGGCGACCGGCACGGTGAACTCCAGCCGCCCGGCCCCGTCCAGCCCCTCGCGAAGCTCTCCGAGTTCGGCCAGGCCGGTCACATCGAGCAGCATCGACTCCAGCGGCCGCCCCGCCGCATCCAGCGCCGCCAGCTCATAACAGCCGGTTGCCAACTGTTCCGGCAGCCGTTCCGAAACCGGCTGAACCCTCCCGGCGCGGCGCAGTTCCAGCCGGGGCGGTGCCGCGGCGCGGAACACTCCGGCCAACGCTTCACCCGGCGCGACGGCACGGCGGGAAACGGCGAAAACCGACTCCGCGCTCCGCAGAGCCGTCGGGAGTACCGCGTCCGCCACTCCCAGAATATACTGCGGGAAACGGCCGATTGTCAGCGTCAGCACGCCGTCCTTTGTTTTCACGGTGCGCACATTGCCCATGATATCGTAAACGGCAAGCTCCGGCACTCCGGCCGGCAGGCTCAGTTCCCGCTCCCCCTCCGGGCTCCACACCGCGATCAGGTTCGCATCGCCGCGCCGGAAGCTGTACGCGAAGACCGCCGGATCGAGCTGGTCCAGCCGCCCGAGCGATTTCGTCCCCTCCAGCAGCCGGGTCATCGCGGCAGCGGCCATCATGGTCGGTTTCGGCTCCAGCGAGGCCGCGCCGAATTTGTGATCCTTGATATAGCTCGAAGTGTTGAAGGAGATTCCGTACCCCTGTTCGCCGCCGGAGCTGTCGAAACTGCAATAGTCGGTGGTGTAGAAAAACCACGTCGCGTCGAAGCCCTCACCCAGCGCGATCAGGTGTCCCCGGGTGAAGCGCGAAACATGGTTCATCAGCAACTCGTGGGTCAGGTCGCGCACTTCGCCGCCGCGGTAGTCCACACCCCACTCGGTGTTGATCACCGGAGCGCCGGGCGCGATGTAGCGGTCGGCAAGCTGCCGGACCCGGCGGCAGTCACGGTGAAGTCCCGCCTTCTCCGGTTCTTCCCGGACCGGCAGGAAATAGAGGTGGATCAGGAGGCCGTCCAGATAGTTTCCGAGCCCTTTTTTGAACAGCGTCTCCATCTTGTCCGCGCCGCGGGCGATCACGCCGTAGTTCGCGCCGAGCAGCCGGGCGTCCGGGTCGGCGGCGCGAAGCCCCTCGCGGGCGGCGCGGTAGTATTCGATGAATTCGTCGTCGTTGCCCTGCCAGTGCCAGTCCGGCTCCCAGTGGAGCTGAAAATAGTTGTGTTTGCGCTGCGGGAAAAAGACTTCCCGGCGCGCTTTCAGATCGCGTGCGATTTTCTCCACTACGGCAGTATAGCCCGCCGCGTCGCCGAGCGGCCATGCCTGCGCCTGCACGTTGTTCCACTTTCCCTCTTTGTCCACGTAGGCAGGCAGCTTCAGCAGATGGCGGGGAACGCCGTGCAGATCATGGATCTCCATCATGCCGTTCCGCGCGGTGTAAGGCGGTTCCTTCCGGCGGTAGGCGGCGGCGTCAAGCGGCTGGAACGCCCCCGGGGTCGGCTCCAGGGCGGCCGGGGAACGGCTGTCGTAAACCCACTTCATGCCGACCGTCGGGTAAAAAGGGCGGTAGGGGTCCCCTTCCATGAACCTGCCGCTCTCAATGAAGTTCGTCCCCTGTCCGCCGAAACGGGATTCCGCGCTGTCGGCGAGCGGCAGCGGTTCGATTTCAGGTAGAACGCCGAAGCAGACATAACCCGGCAGCCGCGACCCCTTGAACGGAACCGTCGCCCCGGATTTCGCCAGTTTGAGGTAGAGAAAATAAGACCCCGCCGCAGCGGGGGGAGGCAACGTCAGCTCCACGCCTCCGGCGAGCTGCCCCGGAGTGACGGCGGAGCTGCCGCGCGCGACCTCCCAGTTCAGGAAATCGCACAGCTTCCACTCCAGCGTATCGTCGGCGGCGACCCGGTCCGAATGAATCCGCAGCATGACCGGCTCGCCTTTTCGATAGATGCTGAACCGCTGCTGTTTCCCGATGAAGTCGGCGGTGATCGCCGGAGCGTCGGGATCGTTCTCCAGCTCCGTAAAGCGGACGTCGTCCAGATAGATATCGCCGTCGCCGGTGGTGAACAAATGCAAATAAACATGTTCCGCCCCCGCCGGAGCCGTCGCCGTCACCTGAATCAGCCGGTATTCGCCGCCGTCGAGCGCCATCGGTCTGGTATCCAGCTGCGGTCTCGCGAGCTTGCCGAGCCACTGCATCTGCACCAGCCCCGTCCCCTTGCCCTTCATTTGCGCGCTCAGCCGGTAGGTCCTGCCCGGCGTGATTTTCCTGAAATCGACCGTGACCCGGCCGTTGCCGGTCAACTGCATCGCGCCGACGCCCCGGTACGCCTGCTGCCCGGAATCGTCGTACCGGAAGCTGCCGGTCGGATTCACATAGCAGCCGCCGACGTTTCCGGCACCGGTCAACGGTTCTTCAAAGTCGAGCAGCGCCGGGTCCTTCTCCGCCGCGACCGGCTTCATATCGATATTGTCGATGTACATCGAACCGCCTTTTTCCGGGAAAAAGAACAAATAGGCGTGGTTTGCCCCCGCCGGAGCCGTCGAGGAGAGCGAAAGCCGCCGGTAGGCCTCTCCCAGCTTCAACGAGCGCGTTTCGGAGCCGATGATCCGGTTGCCGTCGCGCCACTCCACCTTCGCCGCCGCCGTCCCGGAACCTTTCACAAACGCGCTCAGCCGGTAGCGGCTCTCCGTCACCGGTTCCTTGAAATCGATGGTGATCCGTCCGTCGCCGGTGAGCTGCATCGCCCCGATGCCGTTCCGCGCCTGTTCGCCGGAGTCGTCGTACCGGAAAGTCCCGGTCGGATTCACGAAGTGCGGCCCGATCCCGCCCGCCTTGCGCACCGGCGTTTCAAAATCCAGCAGCACCGGATCGGTTTCAACCGCCAGTGCCTCCATCGAAACATCGTCGAGCAGCATCTCGCCGCCTTTGGCCGGATAGAAGACCAGATAAACGTGCTTCACCCCCGCCGGAGCCTCGCCGGTCACATTGATCCGGGCATATTTCCCCGTCAGCGGCAGGGAGGAACGGTCGGCACGCAGCACCTTATGCTGATCCCCGAGCCACAGCAGTTCCGCCTGCGCCGTCCCGGAACCTTTCGCAAACGCGCTCAACCGGTAACGCTTTCCGGCCTCCGCCTCCCGGTAGTCCATCGTCAGGCGGCCGTCGCCGGCCAGCGCCAGCGCCCCCTTGCCGGAGCGTGCGTTCTCTCCGCCGCCGTCATACCGGAAATTCCCGGTCGGATTCACGTAAACCTTCCCCGACGGCCCCGCCTTCAGCAGCGGCTCTTCAAAATCGAGCGTCCACGCCCCCGCCGAAATCCCGGCGAAGCAGCTCAGCACCAGACAATAAGTAAAAACAGGATTCATCGAAACACCCTTTCTAACGTTTCACATAATAGACGCGGCTGTTGATCACGGTACTCTCCATCCCCCCGACCTGTTCCGGGGACTTCATCTGAAGAAAACCGTATGCGGCGACATGCCCGTCGATATGGCCGAAATTGCCGGTCATGCCGCTGTGCGGATAAGCCGTCCGGTCGATCGAATTCGTCAGAACCGGCAGATCCGGCATATTGTTGGTAAAGCCGGTATGAATATTGGAATCTCCAACCAGGATAATCTGACTGGGACGCCTGACCTGATTCAGTTTCAAATAATCATGCCACTCATCCACCGGTTTACCATTGCTCGGATTGATCCATCCCATGTGCATATTCCACGAAAGTGTGGGATTCTTGGTCTGTACCGGGTTCGCGCTGCAATCCCGCTTCCGATTGCGGGCGCGCGGAAAACCCCACGCCGCCTGATCCCACTCGTAGAACCCTTTGACGCCCATATAGGGAACCAGTTTGTACGACCAGTATTCCGAACCGTTGAAGCCGCCGGTGCAGTATTGGTCCTGCGCCTGCCGCGGCGTCGATCCGGGCAGCACGAAATCATCGTTGTCGCCGATGTAGAGATAAGCCCCCTGACTGATGCCCTTCAGATTCCCGGCGCACTCCACCGCGAACGCCTTCGCCCGCGCCTTGTTCAGCGCCGGCAGCAGCATCGCCGCCAGAATTGCGATGATCGCTATCACCACGAGCAGCTCAATAAGCGTAAATTTCCGGTACATTTCCTCCCGCTGCCTCTCGCCAACCTTTGCCGCATTGTACATATTTCCTCCGTTGTAAGCAAATGATGTTTACCGATTCCACGTCGTCCGATATCGACATCGCCGCGAGCCTGCCCCCGTGATGCGAAACATCTCTGGAGTGCCAAAGCCTTTTGGCTTGCTCCCGTGACGCAAAGCGTCTCTGGAGTGCCAAGCTTTTGGGCTTGCTCCCGTGACGCGAAGCGTCTTTGGAGTGCGGAGATTCATCTCCGCTTCCCAATCGCACGTACATAAGTGGCCTTGCTGACCGGCCAATCCCCTGCTGTTTCAACCGCCGCTCACCGGCGGCGCGGCGAGGCCGTCGTCTTTTTCACGACCAGCTCCGGCACCACCCGGATCTCCTGCCACGGGGCTTCGGGAGCGGCGATCCGGTCGAACAGCGCCGTCACCGCCGCCTCCGCCAGTTTTCCCGCGTGCTGTTCCAGGCTGGTGATCCCATGCGACAGAATCGCCGGATCCGACATATTCGCAAACCCCACCACCGACAGCTCCTCCGGCACCCGGCGCCCCACGGCCCGCGCCGCTTCCAGCAACTGCGCCGCAAAGATATCGGTAAAAGCTCCGACCGCGGTCAGTTCCGGATGCGCCTGCAATGCGGCGGTCAGCATTGCCGCCTCCGGCGTGTCCCAGCCGCCGTCTCCGATCAGGATCAGCGTGCAATCGGCGTGTTTCCGGCAGAAATCCTCAAATCCCTCCCGCCGCAGCCGCGCCGGGCTTGCCCCCTGCGGCCCCTGATAGTATCCGAGCCGGCGGTGTCCCAGTTTGTACAGATACTCCGCCGCCATCCATCCGCCCGCATAGTCGTCGGTTCCGACGAAATCGATATCCGCCGGGACCTTGCGGTCGATCGACACGATCGGCAATCCCCGGCTGGTCGCCTCCGTGAAATACCGGTTATCCGCCTGGTCGTGGCGCGGCACGATCAAAATGCCGTCCACCCGGTGTTCGAGCAGCCGCCGGATGCACGCCTGATCGTCGATCTCATCGTCGTCATTCAGCGAAACCAGCCCCAGATAATCCTGCTTCACCAGCTCCCGGTTCAGCGCGGAAAAGAGTTCGGCGAAAAAGGTGCAGTGAATGCCGCTCACGATTCCGACGGTTCCGGTCTTGCCGGTGCGCATTCCGTTGCTCAGGCGGTTGTCGTGATAGCCGAGCCTGCCCGCCACCTCCAGAATCCGGTCCCGCGTGGCCTGCGCGATCTCGCCCTTCTTCTTGATCACCCGGGACACGGTTGAAATCGAATATCCCGTCGCCTCCGCGATATCCTTCAAATTGACGATGTAATCCTTGGTCATGCCATTGCTCCAGAAGTATCCGCAAACGTTACCGCAAACGATTGCGGACTATTTTAATTATGATCGATTTCAATGGAAATGTCAATACCGGACGGAAAGAAATTCGTGATTTTTCGGGGATCCCGGCTGAAAATGGCACAAAAAAACGGCCGGAAGTCCAACTTCCGGCCGCCATTGCGTTCCGCTTACCACTTGTGGATATAGCGCAAATACAGATAGATCATGCTCAGGAACGTACTGATCAGCATCAGCGGCGCGCCGTAGCAGGTGAAATCCTTGAAGGTGAGCTTATACCGGTTCTTGCGGGCGATCTGGCTGATCACCACATTGGCCGAAGCGCCGATCAGCGTGCCGTTGCCGCCGAGGCAGGCGCCGAGGGCCAGCGACCAGAACAGCGGCTCGCTGATCTGGGCGCGGATCGCCTCGGTATCGGCCTCGATTCCCATCTGCCTGGCGAAAACCGGCACGATCGAGTTGATCAGCGGAATCATCGAAATCACCAGCGGAATGTTGTCGATCACCGCCGACAGGATCGCCGCTCCCCACAGAATCACCATCATGGTCAACGCGAAGTTGCCTTTGGTAAGCTCGACCATTCCATGCCCGAGCATCGTGAAGACGCCGTCGATTTCGAGCGCGCCGACCATCATGAAGAGGCCGCAGAAAAACAGGATGGTGTTCCACTCCACCTTTTCGAGCATATGAGCCAGCTCCACCCGGCAGACCAGCGCCATGATGAAAGCGCCGCAGATTGCGATCAGCCCCGGCTCCAGATGGATCAGGCGGCTGGTGAAAAAGCCGAGCAGCACAAAAGCGAATACGATCAGCGAACCTTTCAGCCGCCCGGCGTCGAGAATCGCCAGGCGCGGTTCGGTCAGCTGCACCTGCGCCACCGCTTCCGGATTGCTCCTGAGCCTTTTCCCCATGAAAACCACCACGATGCCGAGAATCGCCAGCGTGATCACCACAATGATCGGGGTCAGGTTGATCAGGAAGTCATTGAAGCTCAGGCCGCAGCTCGCGCCGATCAGGATGTTCGGCGGGTCGCCGATCAGCGTCGCGGTGCCGCCGATATTCGAGAAGATCGCCTCCAGGATCAGGATCGGCACCGTCGGCAGTCCGAGCAGCTGGGTGATCAGGATCGTCACCGGAGCCATCAGGATCACCGTGGTCACATTATCCATGAAGGCCGACACGATCGCGGTCGCCAGCAGGAATTCCACCGTGACCAATACGCCGTTTCCTTTGGTCTGCCGGGCGATCTGCACCGCCAGATATTCAAATACGCCGGTCGTGGCCATGATGTTCACGATGATCATCATGCCGACCAGCAGCCCGAGCACATTCAGATCCACCTTGCCCAACATGTCGTTGAACCCGGCGACCTTGAACACCACCATCAGTCCGGCGCCCAGCATCGCGGCGATCGTCTTATCGATTTTCTCCGATGCGATCGCGATGTAGGCGAGGACGAAAATAACAATTCCAGCTATCATGATCCGTCACGCTTTCTTACAGGTTGATGATTCGTTCGAGCAGTTGCGCCTGCGTGATCACGCCGAGCAGCCCGTTGTCGCGGTCGACCACGTAGACCACCGCCTGATGCTGAACGCTGATCGCGAACACGATTTCGATCAGTGTGGCTTCCTGCGGAAACAACGGAAGCTCCCGGTTCATCACATCTTCCACATGGGAAGCGGCTTCCACTGAAAAATATTTTTCAAACGGGTCGAAATAACGGATGAATCCGACACTTTTCAACTGGCTGAAAAAATCCGGGATGCCCAGTTTGAACAGCTCGGAACTGCTCAATTCTCCGACCAGCTTCCTGCCGTCCAGCACCGGAATCACCTCCTGCCGGTTCTCCGCCATCAGCCGGGTCGCCTCTTTCAGCTCCATCTTCGGAGTCGCGAAAACGCGGCAGGGCACCATGATATCCGCCGCAATCAGCGTATGGGTCGCCTTGCGGACCTCCGCCAGCAGCTTTCTGACCTCCTCCGCTTCGCGCGCGCCGACCAGCCGGCGAGCTTTGTCGTCGGCCCGCAGACAGCTGCCGAGGTCGGCCATGAAACGCAATCCCTCCACCGGATTTTCTTCCGGAACCAGCAGCAGACAGGCCATCGTCAGCGACCGATCGTCGGGAGTCGGGCAATCAAAGGGTTTTGCCAGCTTCGCCAGCACGACGACCGGCGACTCCAGGCCGGGCAACCGGATATGGGGCAGAATCAGTCCGTTGCCGACCGCAGTGGGGGACTGCTCCTCGCGGATTTTGACCTGTTTGAAGATTTCAGTCGGTGAGATTCCGCATTTTTTCGCGTACTCGTCCTTTACCGCGGCCTTGGCTAAAGTGAGAAAAAGATCGTCTTCGTCCCTGATCTCCAGATCGGGAAGAAAGCTGACCGACACCGGATATTCATTGAGGTTCATAATTGTACTCCTGAGTAAACAAGGAAACCATGTCAATTCAAATTCTGTTCAGATACCGGAATTCCCTGTCACTGCAGGAAATTCAACAGAACGACACAGGAGGCGACCGCCCGACCGGCAGTTCCGAATAAAGCCTGTGCCGCAGCCGACCGCGGAAATCGGGATGAAACTTTTTCCCCGCCGTTCCCGGCAACCCCTGCTCGCCGCAGGGCTGAACTTCCGCATATTCACCGATAAATCCGGATTTTTTCCACGAGTCCGGCAACAGTTTTTCCATTCCGGTCACCGCCGGCTCCGTCATCCCGAAAACCGTTACGCCATTTCCCCGGTCCGGCGTGCCGACCGCTGCTGCCGTAATCCGGGCCGATCCGAAATTCACCGGCGCACACCACCCCTCTCCGGCGGCAAAAATTTCGCCGCCGAACCCGAATCCGCACAGCACCGTCAGCACCAGGATCAATGATAGGCCGATAAACTTCAAATTCATAAAAACCGAACAGGTTTACAAATGGAACTCTCTTATAAAATAGTTGCATATCCCGTAGTTTTCAAGTTCAGAATAGTTCGGGAATGCTGAAAAAAATCCGAATCTTCCGGTTTCCCGGAAAATCAGGAGGGGGGCTGTACAGTGCAAGCCGGGGCTACGCCAGCGGCAATGTTGTCGCGGCACGGGTCATCTCGTCGTGATACCCGATCACGGGGTCCAGCTTGCCGATATAAGGGCCGAGCGACTCCAGATAATGACAGGTCGCGAAATGCTCCGATTTCTCCTGATATCTCTCCAGCCAGCGGTTGAGCCGCAGCTCGTGCTCGGGAGTCGTCGGCCAGACCGCCTTGATCCCGGATTGGCCGATCCGGTAAGGTTTCGGAGTCAGCCGGGCGCGATAACAGTGCTGGGCGCAGCAGAGCTGGGCATACAGCGCGTCGGAATTGAAGTCGGCCATCAATTTTTCCATCGGTTCCGAACCGGGCTCGAAACCGCCGCGCGGCAGCAGCAGCCGGTATCCGGCGCAGGTTTTGTAAACCCGGATCGTCACTTCGCGGTACTCCGGCCGGGCCGCTACTTTGCGGATGCGGTCCAGAATCTCCGGGTCGGTCAGCGGCTTGCCGCCTCCGAACGGGATGCCCAGAAAACGGAACTTCGGCTCGGAAAAAATTTCATTCGCATCCACGTCGATAAAGACCAGCTTTTCCGAATTCAGCACCAGCGCCCCGTAGCGGTTGCGCGTGACGATGTTTTCCGGCGAAAACTCCCGGACGATCTCCTCGCGGATCGGCCGCTCCTGATATCCCCACTCCGTCTCCTCGCCGTTCACCCGCAGCTGGATCTGGCTGAGCAGCCACTCGGCGCGCTCCTCGGCATCCTCATGCGAGATGTCGGAGTAGCCGTAAACGCGGGTCGGCTGAACCGAATCGCCGACCTGAATCGCCCCGAGCTTCTCGACCCAGTAATGGTAAATCTTCATCACATTCCTTCAACTGTTTTTGGAAACGCCGCAGACCCCGTGTCCGGCGGCATCACTGATTGCATTCCACTGTTTTCTTTCGGCAATGTGTCCGGTGGAATCAATTCATCAAACCACGCCTGAAATTTGCCCTCGCTGCCTTTTCTACAATAAAACGTCACAACCCGATACCTGGAAGGGTCCCAGTCAAAGGAACCGGTAACCTCAACCAGAAAATCCGGCAACTTCTTCCGACTCTTGAAAATCGTCCTCGACTGCTCCGAAGTCACAACAACCTGCCGGCTTACAATCGCCCCACGCCCTTCCAGAATTCCCAGATATCCCTCCAATGTGCAGGGAGGCGCCAAAACCTTGAGGAACTTGGCTTCGCCGCCGGCATCTGGTCGCCCGACCGTTACTTCATAATCGTCCGATTTCTCCAAAAATGCCCGGTATTCGGCGATCTTTCTGAAGCAATGCTCATTGTCCGGCAACTCCGGGTAATAGCTTTCGCACGACCCCGCCGGATGCGGCGAACCGACGCATCCGGCGAACAATGCTGAACACAGCGGCAGCCAGACGAGCAATTTTCTCATTCCCCACTCCATGATCGATCATATCCTCACTCGATCCGCATACGGAACAACGATAGAGTTGATATAATAATAACATCCTGACGCGGAAAAGCAAGCGGAATTTCCAATCAAACCGCTATTTCCGCATGAAAAGCATTTCCCGGCGATTGTAAAAACACCGAAAAAGTGGTATATTTCCAGTCAAGACAAGGGAGATTTTTTTATGAGAGACCTCAGGGAACTTCCGCTCGACCGGATTCTGGTTTCCCCGTCGGTGCTGGCGGCGGATTTCACCGAACTCGCCGCGGAAATCGACCGGGCGGTTCAGGGAAAAGCCGACCTGATCCATCTGGATGTGATGGACGGCTGCTTCGTGCCGAATATTTCCTTCGGCCCGCCGGTGATCAAAAGCATCCGCAAGCGGACGGAGCTGATCCTCGACACCCATATCATGATCGAACATCCGGTCCGTTATGCGAAAGCATTCGCCGAAGCCGGTTCGGATCACCTGACCTTCCATCTGGAGTGCGCCGATCCGACCGCCGAAGCGATCGAAGCGATCCGGCAGGCGGGCTGCACGGTCGGCATCTCCCTGAAACCCGCCACTCCGGCGGAGGCGGTTTTCCCGTGGCTCGACCGGATCGACCTGGTATTGGTGATGACCGTTGAACCCGGTTTCGGCGGCCAGAAATTCATGGCGGACCAGATGCCGAAAATCGCCGCGATCCGGCGTGAAATCAAACAGCGCAACTTGCATGTCCAGTTGGAGGCGGACGGCGGCATCGACGAAACGACCGTCATTCCGACCGCCTCCTGCGGCGCCAACATGATCGTGGCCGGCACCAGCGTCTTCCGCCATCCGGGCGGCGCCGCCGAAGGCATCCGGCTGCTGCACGACGCCGTTTCCGTACTGGATACGAACCTCTAACCCCGTAGGGAGCGCAGTATGGCCGCACTAAAAAACACTCCGATCGTGGAATACCATATCGAACTCGGCGCCAAGATGGTTCCGACCTCCGGCTGGAATATGCCGCTCCACTACGGCGAGGGGATCATCGCCGAGCACCGGCACACCCGCAAGGCCTGTTCCGTTTTCGACATGTGCCACAAGGGCGAATTCCGGATCGCCGGGCCGGAAGCGGTCCGCGCGATGGACCGCCTCCTGGCCCGTCCGGTCGCGGACCTGCCGGTCGGCGGCTGCCGTTACAACTTCCTGCTAGATGACGACGGCGGCGTGCGGGACGACCTGCTGGCGTTCCGGATGGCGGACGACGACCTGTTCCTGGTGGTCAACGCGGGCAACACCTTCGCCGACGCCAACTGGATCAGGGAGCGCCTGCCGGAGCGCGGCGCGGAATTTTACGACCTTTCCGCCGATATCGCGATGCTCGACCTGCAGGGGCCGCGCTCCGCCGACGTGCTGCTGGAGCTGGGGATGAAACTTTCGGACCTGCCCGGCCATTTCCATGTGTCGCTGGCCGATCTGGACGGCATCCGCTGCATCATCAGCCGGACCGGCTGCACCGGCGAACTGGGCTTTGAGATCTATTTCGACGCGGAGTACGCCGACCAGCTGTGGGATCTGTTTCTCTCCACCGACCCGGTGATGCCGGCGGGTTTGGGCGCCCGCGATACGCTGCGCCTCGAAATGGGTTATCCGGTCCACGACCACGAACTCCACCGCGAATGGTCCCCCTTCGACTCCGGCGCCGGCTCCCTGATCGACCTCGAATCGGAACGTGATTTCATCGGCAAGGCGGCGCTGCTGCAGCGCAAGGCGACCCGCCAGCTGATCGCGGTGGAACTGGAAGGGCGCCGCGCCTCCCGGCCCGGCAGCGCGGTGCTGAATGAACGCGAGGAGATCATCGGCGTGGTGACCAGCGGCTCTTTCTGCCCGACCCTCGAAAAGGCCGCCGCGCTGTGCAGCATCGAAATCGACTGCGCCAAAGTGCCCGGCGACCGGGTCCTGCTGGAAGCCGGTGACGTCCGGCTGCCCGGAACCGTGGTGGAGCGCCCGTTTTACCGCAACGGAACCGCCAAAGAAAAACTGGAACCCGAAGCATGATGATCCCGTTGCTGGTGCTGGTCGCGTGGGTGCTGCTCACCGTCTGGCCGCTTTTCTTCCGCCGCTGGAAATATTGGAAATACCTGCTGCCGCTCAGCAATTTCATCGTGGTCGCGCTGGGGGCGTGGCTGCTCTGCTACTTCCAGATGGAACGCAACTTCACCCGGGGAGCGGAGGCGGAGGCGGTCAGCACCACCCGGGAGTACCTGAAAAACGGCGGCGATCCGGCAATCCTTTCCCGGAAGCTCGAAGCGGTTTCCGATTCGCCGCCGCCCGCCACTCCGCGCGGAGTGATGCGTCATTGGCTTGACGCGATTCCGCCGCTGCCGGAGGAACAGCCATGAACATCATGATCATCGCCAATCTGCTGATCGTGGTCATGGTGTTCCTGGTGCTGCCGTACTGGCTGATCGGCAAACTGAAATTCGACCGCAAAGTAAAACTTTCGATCGGCTTCAACTACTACGGATTGATGATCGTGATCTATCTGGGGCTGATGATCTGTTCCAGCTTGAACACCGCCCGGAAGGTCGCACAGGAAAACGTGAGCACGCTCTCCCGGGCGCTGAAAGAATATCCGTCCGCCAGGGTGCAGGCGGCGCTGGAAAAATGGCTTCACAACGGGGAAGAGAGCTACTTCCTGCTGAAAAACGAGCTTCCGGTTGAAGCGCCGGAGCCGGAACCGCCGGCCGGGAAATAGTTTTTTGCAAGTTTCCCGGCTTCTCGGTTTGACAAACCCTCCAAACGGATATATATTCAATACCATCTCAAACGAGGCGTGGTAGCCAATCGGTTAGGCAACGGTCTGCAAAATCGTTTAGACCGGTTCGACTCCGGTCCACGCCTCCATTTTTTTGCCCTCAAATCCCGGTTTCCGCGATGGAAACCGGGATTTTTCTGTACCGTAATTGAAATTTCCCGTAAGCGGTTTATATTTACAACGGACAGGAGGAGATCATGTGCAAACTCGATGAACTCAGAGCAAAGCGGGAAGATATCTACCGGATCGCGCGAACGCATAAGGTGGAAAAGCTCTACGTGTTCGGCTCCTGCGCCCGCAAGGAGGAAACACCGGATAGCGACGTGGACTTCATCGCCAAGTTTTCGCGTGGAACCACGCTGTTCGACCAAGCGGAGTTATTGGAACAACTGTCTGAATTTCTGCATTCCAAAGTTGATGTGGTTTCGTTGGGCGCGTTAAACGGCGATACGTTCAGCCGCGAAGTAGAAAAGGATATGGTGGCACTTTGAATCCTGACATCAATCGGTTGGAACATATACTCAAGGGCATTTCCCGTGTCGAAGAGACACTGACGGTGTCTTATGATGAATTTATCCGCAATCAGGATAAAAAAGACATTGTCTTCGCTAATTTCGCCATGATTGGCGAAGCCGCCGCCCGAATATCCGATGACCTGCGGAAAGCGCATCCTGATGTTTTCATGGAAACGTTCCGTTGCCATGCGCAATGTACTGATACATAATTATATGGCTGTTGACTACAGCATTGTCTGGGATACGGCGATGGATGATTTGCCGGTTCTGAAAAAACAGATACAAAAGATACTGGAGGATATATCGGAGAAATAACCGAATCTTACAATTGTATATGACAAGTCTATTTTGACTTTCAGCAGACGTTCTTCTGAAAAACCGCTAATTTTTTATGGACGTAGCTTTGTTGAGAGCCAGCACATTGTACTGGTGTTCTTGCTTGCATACGTCCAAGGCTCTTAGCGGTGCCTTCAGAAGGTGTGAGTAAGAACACCTCTTTTTTGCACAAATTTTCGTCTGCCGCGTAAGATTGCCGATAGCTTCCGCATAAAATGACGAGGGAGATGAAAACAATGAAACGAGTATTGCTTCCGCTGTTCGGAATCCTGCTGCTGGCCGGATGCGCCGCCGGTCCGCAAACACGGAATAAGCCTTATCCCGATGTCAAAGTCTCCCGCCTCCTGAAAGTGATCGACGGCGACACCTTCCGCTGCGACATCGACGAACACTCGGCTATCGCGGGCAAAAACATCTCCATCCGCCTCCGGGGGATCAACACACCCGAACTGAGAAGCAGGAATAAAGAGGAGCGCCGATCCGCCCAGCTTGAAAAACAACGCCTTTCCGATCTTCTGCACAACGCCCGCGTGATCGAGCTGCGCAACATCGGCCGGGACAAATACTTCCGGATCGACGCCGACGTCTATATCGACGGCGAACCGCTCCTGCCGAAGCTCAACCGGCAGTATCTGACCCGGGGGAAATAATCCACAAAGGCAAGCAAAGCAAAAAGCGCGTCGATGCCTTTCGGCCTGCTTTCCGGTAGTTTCCGGTTCAGAACCGGAGCCGCAGCAGCCCCGCTGCCGGCACTCCCACCCGCTGCGGCCCGGCGGCCGGCAGCGCAATCTCCAGCGCCATCCCGGTTGCAGAGAAAAGCTCCACCGCAACCGGGGCTTCCGCCAGATCCAGATAAACGCCGGACTTGCCGGAAGCGTTCACAATGCAAAGTTCATCTCCCGGCGCCGGAGCGAATTCCACCACCTGATCCTGCGCATACAGCGCCGTCACCTGGCGCCTGCCGCGGATCGCGGTCACACGCGGATAGTCCAGTTCCGGGTGATCCGCCCGCAGCGTGCCGTCCAGCAGCACGTCGCGGTACTCCCTCCAGAATCCCAGATAGAAACGCAGCATCGCCCGGTGTTCCGCCGGAACCGCCTCCAGCCGCACCGACACCTGCGGCACCGAAAACAGCACATTGAGCAACTGAAGCGCCGCCGTTTCGACCGGTTCGGCATAGTTCCACATCAGCATGTCGGCGTGGACGGCGCTGTCTCCGGCCAGCATCCGCACATCGATCGTGCGCACCCGGTTGGTCACCGCGTCGTTCGGACAGTCCGCGGCGCGGAACATATTGCCGTACTTGCGCATCGCCGGGCCGATATAACGCTGCCGGAATTCGATCATCACCTCCGGCTTGATCGCCCGCAGCCGCCGCATCGTCTCCGACAGCAGCACATCGACCGCCTCCGGCAGGGATTTGAAGTCGCGCCCGGCGTAATTCTCCGCGACGGCGGGATCCTCGCCGCGAATCTCGAAGGTGTCGATGAAATCCAGCTTGAAGCCGTCCAGGTCCCACTCCCGCAGCGCCTTCTCATACAGGCCGATCAGGTAGTCGCGCACCTCCGGGAAACGCGGATCGAGCGCCGCCGCCCCGAGGCGCTCTTCAAAAAACAGGGTCTTGTCCCGGAAACGCTCAAACGCCCGGCACTTCTTCCCGAGCCACGGCATCGAATACCACAGCACATATTTCAACCCCGATGCGTGGACGTTGCGCACGTGCGCCGCCATATCCGGGAAACGCTCCTGGCAGACCTCCCAGTCGCCGCAGAACGCATATCCCCGATGGTTGTCCAGCGTCTGCCAGCCGTCGTCGACGATGATGCTCTTCATGCCGAATCCGGCCGCCGCCCGGCACTCCGCCTCCAGCTCCGGCGCGAACAAATCCTGATGATAGCTGTACCACGAGGAATAGACCACCTCCCGCGCCTCCGCAGGAACCGGGCTGGGACGGTATTCGGGCATCTCCGCCCACCAGGCGGCGACATCGTTCAACGCGTGCTCATAACGCACCGGACGGATATCCAGCCGCAAGGTGCACTCATATCCGGAAACGGGAGCCGTCGGACTGCGGAAGGCCTCAAGCGCGCACTCCATCACGGAATTGCGCTCCTCCACTCCGCAGTGCATCTCAAGTTGATTCATCGCATCGGAAAAAGCGAACGTCAGACGGTTCTCACCGGCCTGATTGAACAGCGTCATCACCGGGGCACCGCTGGCCAACTGGCTGACCTCCCGGCTCCCCCAGTTCGGCGGAATCAGCTTGCTCCGGAATGCCAGCGGCGACCACCGCCCCTGCAAATCGATATCGGGGAACTCCCAACGCAGCGCAAAAGCCGGCATCACCGCCGGTTCCGGGCGGCTGAATTGAAAATGAAACTCGGCAATTCCACTTTCCACCTCTTCCATGAAAGCCGCCACCTGCCAATCGGCGCACTCCCCCTCTAGCCTGACCTCGATTCCCGCCCATGCCATCGGCTTTACCATAGTTTCCTCCCGAAAATTTTTCATTCCAACCGCCACAATTCAAAACACTCTCCAATATACCCGTCCCGCACCGGATTGCAAGCGGCAACCCTCAAGCGGCCTGCCGGTTCGCACAAAAAAACCCGCACTGCGATAAGCGGTGCGGGTCTTCTGTTTCAGCTTCGGGCAATTACTTACCGGAAACGACGCCGTGATCCTTGAAGGAACGGGTCAGGGCAAATTCGCCGAGCTTGTGTCCGACCATGTTTTCAGTGACGAAAACCGGCACGAACGACTTGCCGTTGTGGACGTTGAAGGTGTGACCGACAAAGTCCGGAATGATCATGGAGCGACGCGACCAGGTTTTGATCGCAGTCTTGGGACCGGTCATCTTCTCGACCTTGTCGATCAGATACTGATCCACGAACGGGCCTTTCTTAATCGATCTGGCCATTACTTCTTCCTCCGTTCAACGATGAAGTTCTTGGAAGTCTTCTTCGGGTTGCGGGTACGCTTGCCCTTAGCCAGCACGCCCCACGGCGAAACCGGATGGCCGCCGCCGGAAGTGCGGCCTTCGCCGCCGCCCATCGGATGGTCGACCGGGTTCATCGCCACGCCGCGGACATGCGGACGGAAGCCCATATAGCGCTTCTTGCCGGCCTTGCCGAGCTTGACGTTCATCCGTTCCAGGTTGCCGATCTGCCCGATCATCGCGCGGCAGTTCAGATGCAGCATCCGGACTTCGCCCGAAGGCAGCTTGATCTGCGCATAGGTCTCTTCCTTGCCGCGGAGAGTCGCCACCTGGCCCGCGGAACGGACCAGCTTGGCGCCGTTGCCCGGCTGAAGTTCGATGCAGCAGATGTTGATGCCGACCGGAATATCCCGGAGCTTCATGCTGTTGCCCGGCTTCAGTTCGGCCTTCGGGCCGTTCATCACCACATCGCCGACCTTCAGACCGACCGGGGCGAGGATATAGGCCTTCTCGCCGTCGGCATAGCTCAGCAGAGCGATGTTCGCAGTACGGTTCGGATCGTATTCGATCGAAACCACCTTCGCCGGCACGCCCTCTTTGGCGCGGACGAAGTCGATCATACGATAACGACGCTTGTTGCCGGCGCCGCGGAACCGGGTCGTGGTACGACCGTAGTTGTTGCGTCCGCCAGTGGACTTCTTACCCTTTACCAGACTCTTTTCCGGCTTGTCGGTGGTGATTACAGCTGCGTAATCCAGCACCGCCATATGACGCCGGGAGGGAGTCACGGGATTAAAATTCTTAACCGCCATTTAAACATTCTCCCCCGTCTTAAATGATTTCAATGCTGCCTTCGGACAAGGTGACAACCGCCTTTTTCCAATCGGAGCGGCGTCCCGTCTTCATGGAACGGCCGGCCCGCTTGGCCTTGCCCTGATAGTTCAACACATTCACGGATTTGACCTTGACCTTGAAGAGTTCTTCGATGGCCCGGCCGATCTCAATCTTCTCGGCATCGGTCCTGACCTTGAAGGTGTACTTCTGCTCCGCAATCAGAGCATTGCACTTCTCGGTGACGACCGGCGCGATGATGATATCAAACGCACTTCTCATTGTTGTTCCTCCTTACGCCAGCCGCTGGATGAACGCGTCCAGAGCATCCTTCGTGAAAAGGAGCTTCTTGAAACGCAGAAGTTCATACACATTGACCGTGTCCGTCTTGCGAAGCACGACGTTCGGGATATTGCCGGTGGCGCAGACTGAAGCCGCATCAAGTTCCGGCAGCGAAATCATCACCGTCTCATTCGCGACATTGAGATTCTTCAGAATCGCGAACGCATTCCGGGTCTTGTGATCCGCCAGTTCGAACTTGTCGAGCAGCACCAGATCGCCTTCGACGATACGCTCAGAGAGCGCACGCTTCAGCGCCAGCTGCAGCACCTTCTTGTTGACCTTCTTCGCGAACGAGCGCGGACGGGGTCCGAAAATCGTACCGCCGCCGACCCACACGGGACTCCGGCTCGAACCGGCACGGGCACGGCCCATACCCTTCTGACGGAACGGCTTCGCGCCGCCTCCGGAAACTTCGCCGCGAGTCTTGGTGCAGGCGGTGCCCGCCCGCTGTCCCGCGAGATAAGCGACCACCGTGTCATGCACGGCCTGCTCACCCTTTTCCAGCTCGATCACACCTTCCGGAATGACATATTCGCCAACCCGGGCACCTTTGCAATCAAGGATATCTAACGTATTCGACATCTTGCTCACCTATTACTTCTTCGCCCCGGTTTGCTTTTTGATCGCACTCCGGATCAACAAGATACCGCCGTTGGCGCCCGGGATCGCTCCCTTGACCAGCAGTACATTGTCTTCCGCCATCACGCGGACAACCTGCAGATTCTGCACGGTGCGCGGAACGTTGCCCATATGGCCCGGCATCCGCTTGCCCTTGATCACGTTGCCCGGCCATTCGCAGCAGCCGATGGAACCGGTACGCCGGGTCCAGACACCGCCGTGGCTCGCGCGGCCGCCGCCGAAGCGGTAACGGCGCACAACACCCTGGAAACCGCGGCCCTTGGTGGTGCCGACCACATCCAGATAGTCGTTGGCTTCAAAAACATCCGCATTCAGAACAGTACCCGGCGCAGGAGCCTCGTCGCCGGCGGCGGTGCGGATTTCCCGCAGCACCGACGGCAGCTTGTCGCCCGTCACTCCGGCTTTCGCCAGGTGGCCGGCACGCGCCTTGGTCACATTCTTCGCCTTACGCTCGCCGAAACCCAGCTGAACTGCCGAGTATCCGTCGCGCTCGACCGTCTTGACATCAGTCACCACGCAGGGACCGGCCTGAACCACCGTCACGGGGATCAGCACGCCCTTCTCGTCGTAGACCTGAGTCATTCCGACCTTTCTACCGATTAATCCTTTCATACTTTCTCCTTTCGTGAGAAATTTCGATACTTGCCCCCAATCGGTCGGGGGCCTTGGTATCTAGGGTTCCGACTTAGAACCCGGTCTTGATCGTGATGTCCACGCCGGCGGGGAGGTTGAGCTTCTTGAGCTCGTCGACCGTCTTCGCCGTCGGGTTTACAATGTCCAGCATCCGCTTGTGCGTGCGGATTTCAAACTGCTCCATCGACTTCTTGTCGACATGGGGTGAACGGTTGACCGTCCAGCGTTCGATCCGGGTCGGAAGCGGAACCGGGCCCGCAACCATGGAACCGGTGCGCTTGGCAGCCTCAAGAATCTCATTGACCGACTGATCCAGAATCCGATGCTCGTAAGCCTGAAGCCGGATCCGGATGCGCTGGTTTTTTCCCGTAGCCATAGCTTATTTCTTCTCCACAATTTTATCTTGGATTTGTTTTGGAACACGTTCAAAGTGGGCCGGTTCCATCGAGTAGGTGGCGCGGCCGCGCGACAGCGAACGGATCGCGGTCGCATATCCGAACAGCTCGGAGAGCGGCACATTCGCGTTGATCCGCGAGTTGCCGTTGCCGCCGGCGTCGATGGAAACGATCTGGCCGCGGCGGCTGGTGAGGTCGCCGATCAGGTCGCCGGTATTCTCATCGGGAGCGGTCAGCTCGACCTTCATAATCGGCTCAAGCAGCATCAGGCCGGCCTTGCGGGCGGCATCCTTGAACGCCATCGAACCGGCGATCTTGAACGCCATTTCCGAGGAGTCGACCGGGTGATAGGAACCGTCGATCAGCTCGACCTTGAAGTCGATCACCGGATAACCGGCCAGCACACCGGAAGCGGCCGCCTCGCGGATGCCCTGTTCGATCGGCTTGATGTATTCTTTCGGGATATTGCCGCCGACGACCTTGTTTTCAAACACAACGCCGCTGCCGCCTTCGCCCGGGATAAGATTGATGATACAGTGGCCGTACTGGCCGCGGCCGCCCGACTGGCGGACGAACTTGGTGTTGGAGTCGGCCGGCCCGCACAGCGCTTCGCGGTAGGCGACCTGCGGCGCACCGGTGTTGGCCTCGACCTTGAATTCGCGGACCAGACGGTCCAGAATGATCTCAAGGTGCAACTCGCCCATACCGGAGATGATGGTCTGCCCGGTTTCCTCATCGGAGTGAATCTGGAAGGTCGGGTCCTCATCGGACAGCGCAATCAGCCCCTTGGTCAGCTTGTCGCGGTCGCCGGAGGATTTCGGCTCGACGGCGATCGAGATCACCGGCTCGGGGAAACTCATCGATTCGAGAACGATCGGATCGTCTTCCAGGCAGATGGTATCGCCGGTGGTCACATTCTTCAGACCGACCGCCGCCGCGATATCGCCGGAGAAGATCTCGTCGTGCTCCTCGCGCTGATTCGCGTGCATCTGCAACAGACGGCCGAGGCGCTCGCGCTTGCCGGTACGGGGATTGAGCACGCTCATGCCCTGCGCGGCGACGCCCGAGTAAACACGGAAATAGTACAACTTGCCGACGAACGGGTCGGTCATGATCTTGAAGACCAGCGCCGCAAACGGCTGCAGGTCGCCGACGTGACGGGTCAGCGGCGCGCCGGTGGAGGGATCGGAACCGTGGATTTCCCAGATGTCGACCGGGCTGGGCAGGTAGTCGACGACGATGTCGAGCACCGGCTGCACGCCCTTGTTCTTGAACGCGGTGCAGCAGGCGACCGGCACGATGCGCGCGCCGCAGGTCGCACGGCGGAGAGCCGCCTTGAGCTGGTCGTGCGTCGGAGCTTCTTCCGCGAGGAAGAGCTCCATGATCTCATCGTCGACTTCCGCGAGGCATTCCACCATGTGGTTGTACGCCTCTTCACGGCGCTCGGCCAGCTCGCCGGTCAGCTCCTCGGTGGTCATCTTGACACCGTTGGTAGCGTCGTCGAAATAAACCGCTTTGCCTTCGAGCACGTCGATCACACCCTTGAAATCGGCTTCCTTGCCGATCGGCAGCATCAGCGGAACGGGAGTCGCGCCGAGCTTGCTCTTGATTTCGGCGACGACGCCTTCAAAATCGGCGCCGGTGCGGTCCATCTTGTTGACCAGCGCGACGACCGGGACCTTGTACTTCTGCGCTTGGCGCCAGACGGTTTCAGTCTGGGGCTGAACTTTGCCTACCGAGCAGAAAACCGCAACCGCACCGTCGAGGACGCGCAGCGAACGCTCCACCTCTGCGGTGAAGTCCACGTGTCCGGGAGTGTCGATGATATTGATACGATGGTTTTTCCAATAACAGGTAGTAGCAGCGCTGGTGATCGTAATTCCGCGTTCGCGCTCCTGCTCCATCCAGTCCATCGTGGCAGTACCTTCGTGGGTATCACCGATCTTGTAGTTCACGCCGGAATAGAAGAGAATGCGTTCCGTCAGCGTGGTTTTGCCGGCATCAATGTGCGCCATGATGCCGATATTGCGGGTGTCCTTCAGCGCAACCTTGCGGTGCGGAGACTCATGATATTGGGTTTTGTCTATCTCGGTACTCATAATCGTTCACTGTTTCCGGCGATTACCAGCGGTAATGGGCGAACGCCTTGTTCGCCTGCGCCATTTTAAAAGTATCTTCCTTTTTCTTGATCGAGGAACCGGTATTGTCAAACGCATCCAGCAACTCTCCGGCGAGGGACTCGGTCATCGACTTGCCCTTGCGGCCGCGGGAATAGGTGACAATCCAACGCATCGCCAGCGCGACCTGACGATCGGGATCCACTTCGACGGGGACCTGATAGGTCGCACCGCCGACGCGGCGGCTCTTGACTTCCAGCTTCGGCTTCACGTTCTCCAACGCCTGATTGAAGACCTCGATGGCCTCCATATCGGCCTTCTTGCCCTGAATCATGTCCAGCGCGCCATAGACGATCTGCTGCGCGGTGGACTTCTTGCCGCGGGTCATGATCGTATTGATCAGCTGCGCGACCAGTTTGCTGTTGTACTTCACGTCGGGAATCAACTCCCGCTTCACGACACTGCGTCTTCTCATGTGTTTCGCACCCTATATAGTTAACTGAATCGCTTACTTCTTCTTGCCTTTGCCCTTGCCCGCAGCCTCTTCCTGGCCCGGCTTCGGACGCTTCGCGCCGTACTTGGAACGCCCCTGACGGCGCTTGTCGACGCCGAGGCTGTCCAGCGCGCCGCGCACGATGTGATAACGGACGCCGGGAAGGTCGCGGACACGGCCGCCCTTGACCAGCACCACGGAGTGCTCCTGCAGATTGTGGCCTTCGCCGCCGATGTAGGCGGTGACTTCCTGACCGTTGGTCAGGCGGACGCGGGCGATCTTGCGCAACGCGGAGTTCGGCTTCTTGGGAGTGCGGGTGGTGACCTGCAGACAGACGCCGCGACGCTGCGGACAGGCGCTCAACGCCTTGGATTTGCTCTTCTTAACCTTTTCTTCGCGCCCGAAACGCACCAATTGGTTGATTGTCGGCATAACAACTTCCTGATTTTTTATATTTAAATGCGATTGTCAATCCTGTTCAGCATACATCAAAGATTCATAAAATAATACCTGAAAGCACGTTTTGCAAATTGCGCAACTGCTTTTTCGGCAAAAAAATCCTGAATAATGCCGAATTTCGCGCTTCCGGGAGACGGATTTCCAACCCGGCTTCCCGGAAGCGTTTACCAACTTTCCTTAAAATTCGTCTTCAGAGGGTTCGTCGCCGAAATCGGTGTCAAGCTCGCCGAAACCGTCGTCTCCGGTTTCCGGCAGAAGCTCATGCGCCTCATCGGGCAGGGAATCCCCGTCGTCGCCGAAATCGACGGCGGCGTCATCCTTGAGATCCGAGTCGCGCCAGGCGGCCGCGATCTCTTCGACCGAGCGCTCGCCCGGCTCCTGAGTCGGAAGCTCCGGCTCGATTTCCTGGCCCAGATACTTGAGACGGATCGACTGCATCAACTCCGTGCCGGTACCGGCCGGGATCAGATGGCCGGTGATCACGTTCTCCTTGAATCCGGTCAGGTTGTCCACCTTGCCGACAGTCGCCGCCTCGGTCAGGATTCGGGTGGTATCCTGGAACGACGCCGCCGAGATGAAGCTCTCGGTTTCCAGCGCCGCCTTGGTGATACCAAGCAGAATCGGCTCGGCTTCCGCCGGCTTGCCGCCCTTGTCGATCGCCTCGCGGTTGACGCGGTCGAACTCGGTGCGGTCGAGCTGCTCACCCGGCAGATAGTCGGTCGAACCGGAATCGGTGATCCGGACCTTCTGCATCATCTGACGGATGATGATCTCCACGTGTTTGTCGTTGATTTCCACGCCCTGGGCGCGATACACCAGCTGAATCGCGTCGACCAGGTGGCGCTGCAGCTCGTGGATGCCGCAGACCTCCAGCAGCGTGTGAGGCACAATCGAACCTTCAGTCAGCTTCTGGCCCTTGCGGACGAAGTCGCCTTTGCTGACGGTCAGGTGCTTATGCGCCGGAATATTGTTGTGCTCTTCGGTCATGCCCGATTCCGGATCGCGGATCAGCAGCTGGCGTTTGCCGCGGGTGATCTTGTCGACCTCGACGTAACCGTCGATGCGGGCGATTTCGGCGACATCCTTCGGGATGCGCGCTTCGAACAGCTCCGCAATACGCGGCAGACCGCCGGTGATGTCCTTGTTCTTCGCCGACTGCCGCGGCACACGGGCGACCACCATGCCGGGGGTCACCTTCGCGCCGGCCTTGGTCATCAACACCGCGCCGGCCGGCAGCGGATAGTTCGCGAGGAACTGGCCGTCCGCGCTCATGATCACGATCTGCGGGTGGAGGTCCTCACGGTGCTCCATCACGGTCGCCTGATCCGAACCGCCGCGCTTCTGCTTCTGCAGCGTCACGCCTTCGACCAGGTCGTGCAACTCGACCACACCGGCCTCTTCGATGATGATCGGCACGTGGTTCGCCTCCCACCGCACGAAGACCTCGTTGGCCTTCACGGTGTCGCCGTCGTTCTTGTCGAGGATCGAACCGGCTTCCAGCTCATAGCGGTCCAGCTCAGCTTCCCGCAGCGCATCCGACCAGAAATCGTAATCCTTGTTGTAGATGGTGCCGAGCGCCTCGGCCTCCACCTGCGCCCGTTCACGGGCGGCCTTTTCAGCGGCCCTGGCAACGGCGGCATCGTAGACGATCACATAGCCGTTCTTGTTGACGACGACGGTCTTGCCCTTCTGGTTCTTGATCGAGCGGACGTTGAACAATTTAATCGTGCCGTCGTGGCGGGACGCGATCACCGGCTGCTTATAGGCGCTCGACGCGGTACCGCCGATGTGGAACGTACGCATGGTCAGCTGGGTGCCGGGCTCACCGATCGACTGCGCGGCGATGATGCCGAGCGCGTCGCCTTCCTTGGCCAGACGGTCGCTGGCCAGATTGCGGCCGTAACACTTGATGCAGACGCCGCGCAGAGTTTCGCAGGTCAGCGTGGAACGGATCAGCACGCGCTGGATGCCGCGCTTCTCGATCAGTTCGACCACTTCCGGCGTGAACTCCTGGCCGGCGCCCACGATCAGGCGGCCGTCCGCAAACGCGGGGTCGCGGATATCCTGCGCACTGAAGCGGCCCAGAATGCGGTCCTTCAGCGGCATGATGGTTTCGTCACCCTCGATGATCGCGCTGGTCCAGACGCCCTTGCCGGTACCGCAATCCTCTTCGCGGCAGATGATATCCTGCGCGACGTCGACCAGACGGCGGGTCATGTAACCCGAGTCCGCGGTCTTCAGCGCGGTATCGGCCAAACCCTTGCGGGCGCCGTGGGTGGAGATGAAGTATTCCAGCACCGACAGACCTTCGCGGAAGTTCGAGATGATCGGCCGTTCGATGATGTCGCCCGACGGCTTCGCCATCAGGCCGCGCATACCGGCCAGCTGACGGATCTGGTCCTTGCTGCCGCGCGCGCCGGAGTCGAGCATCGCGTAAACCGGGTTGATCTCGCCGCGGCGCGACGCCGCTTCGAGGCGGACGAACAACTCGTTCGCCACCGCGTTACTGGCCTGGGTCCAGATGTCGATCACCTTGTTGTGGCGTTCACCGTCGGTCAACAGACCGTTGTTGTACTGCTCAAGCACACTGTCGATCTGGGTGCGGGCGTTCTCGATGATCTCCTCTTTCTTCTCGGGGACCTGAAGGTCCGCGATGGAAATCGAGAGACCGGCGAGCGTCGCCTGGCGGTAACCCATGTCTTTCAGGTCGTCCAGCAGTTTGATCGTCGCTTCGTGTCCGGCGATCTTGTAGGAGTCGCTGATCAGGCGGCCGAGGTCCTTTTTCTTCGCGATCTGGTTGTAGAAGCCGAGACGCTTGTCCCAGATTTCATTGAAGAGGCAGCGGCCCGGAGTCGTCAGGATGAATTTGCTCTCCTTGTCGCCGTACAGCGTGTCGCGGCCGAAGTCGGGATTCGGAATCTTCACCGCGTCGTGAATCTTCAGGAAGCCGGACTGCATCGCGTAGATCACCTCGAAGTAGTCGCGGTACAGCTTCGCCTTCTCCTTGTTGCGCGGCTCGCAGGTCATGTAGTAGCTGCCGAGGGTGATGTCCTGGGTCGGCGACACGATCGGCTTGCCGTTCGCGGGCGAGAAGATGTTGTTCGGGGAGAGCATCAGGAGCTTGGTCTCCATCTGCGCCTCATTCGACAGCGGCACGTGCACCGCCATCTGGTCGCCGTCGAAGTCCGCATTGTAGGCGGTACAGACCAACGGGTGCAGACGCAGCGCCGAACCTTCGATCAACACCGGGTCGAATGCCTGAATCGACAGGCGGTGCAACGTCGGCGCGCGGTTCAGCATCACGGGATGCCCCTTGGTCACTTCGTCGAGGATATCCCAGACCTGCGGCTCGCCGCGCTCGATCATCTTCTTGGCGCCGCGGACAGTGTGCGCGAAACCGCGTCCCTTCAAGTGGCGGATGATGAAAGGTTCGAACAGGATCATCGCCATCTTCTTAGGCAGACCGCACTGGTGAATCTTCAGCTCCGGCCCGACCACGATCACCGAACGGCCGGAGTAGTCGACGCGCTTACCGAGCAGGTTCTGGCGGAAGCGGCCCTGCTTGCCCTTGAGCATGTCGGAGAGCGACTTCAAGGGACGATTGCCCGCGCCGGTCACCGCACGGCCGTGGCGGCCGTTGTCCAGCAGCGAGTCGACCGCCTCCTGCAGCATGCGCTTTTCATTGCGGATGATCACATCCGGCGTATGCAGCTGCAGCAGGTTCTTCAGACGGTTGTTGCGGTTGATCACGCGACGGTAGAGGTCGTTCAGGTCGCTGGTCGCGAACCGGCCGCCCTCCAGCGGAACCAGCGGACGCAGGTCCGGCGGAATCACCGGCAGCACGGAGAGCATCATCCACTCGGGACGCGAATTGCTCGCCATGAATCCCTCCACCAGGCGCAGGCGCTTGGCCAGCTTCTTGCGGATCGCCTTGTTGCGGGTGCCTTCGAGGTCGACCTCCAGCTCCGCCTTCAAGGAAGGCATGTCGACGCGCTCCAGCAGCGTCTTGATCGCCGGAGCGCCCATATCGGCGATGAACGCATCGCCGTAGTCGTCGCGGGCCTGACGATATTCGATCTCGTCCATGGTCTGGCCGATCTGCAGCGGGGTGTCGCCCGGATCGGTGACCACGTACTCTTCATAATAGATCACCCGTTCCAGCGATTTGGCCGCCATATCCAGTACCAGGCCGATGCGGCTGGGCATGCACTTGAAGAACCAGATGTGCGAAACCGGCACCGCCAGTTCGATATGGCCCATGCGTTCACGGCGCACCTTGGCCTGGGTGACTTCCACGCCGCAGCGGTCGCATACGATGCCCTTGTGCTTCACGCGCTTGTACTTGCCGCAGTTGCACTCCCAGTCGCGGGTGGGGCCGAAGATGCGTTCGCAGAACAGACCGCCCTTTTCGGGCTTGAAGCTGCGATAGTTGATGGTTTCCGGGTTCTTGACTTCACCGAACGACCAGGAACGGATCACTTCCGGAGACGCCACATTAATCGAAACCGCGCTGAACGAAGTCGTCGAGCTTTTGCCCAACAGCTCCCGATAAGCATAAGTATTGTCAATCAAGGTTATTTCCTCCTCGAATTAGTTTTCGGACGTCTTTTTGACCGTGCGGATGTCAAGACCGAGACTCTGCATTTCCTTCAGCAGCACGTTGAAGGACTCAGGCCGTCCGGCTTCCAGCACATTGTGCCCCTTGACGATCGATTCGTAGATGCGGGCACGGCCGGCGACGTCGTCCGATTTCACCGTCAGCATCTCCTGCAGGTTGTAGGCGGCGCCGTACGCTTCGAGCGCCCACACTTCCATTTCTCCGAAGCGCTGGCCGCCGTGCTGCGCCTTACCGCCGAGCGGCTGCTGGGTGACCAGCGAATACGGGCCGACCGCACGGGCGTGGATCTTGTTGGCGACCAGGTGGTCCAGCTTCAGCATGTACACCTGACCGACCATCACGCGCTGGTCGAACTTATTGCCGGTCCGGCCGTCATAGACGTCCGCCTTGCCGTCGTAGACCCACTCGCCGGCCTCGTTCTGCTTGAAGCCCCAGTGGTAGTCATGCCCCTCCTTCGCGGTGAAAGCGTCGTTGCCCTTGCGCATCAGGTCGATGATCTCCTGCTCGCCGATACCGTCGAACACCGGAGTGGCGGCCTTGAAGCCGAGCATCTTGGCGGCCCAGCCCAGGTGAGTTTCGAGCACCTGGCCGATATTCATACGGCTCGGCACGCCGAGCGGATTCAGGATGATGTCCACCGGCGTACCGTCCTCAAGGAACGGCATGTCCTCCACCGGCACAATCCGCGACACGATACCCTTGTTGCCGTGACGGCCGGCCATCTTGTCGCCGACCTGCAGCTTGCGCTTGCAGCCGACATAGACCTTCACGCGCTTGATCACACCGAGATCGGCGTTGTCGCCGGAATCCATATTGTCGGCCATCCGGCGGCGCTTCTCCTCGTTCTCCTCGAATTGCGGGATGAACGAATCGATGATTTCGGTCAGCGTCTTCTTCAGGTCGCAATCCTCCATGCTCCAGCAGTCGTAGTGAGCCGCCAGCTTCTGGATCGAGCTCTTGGTCACCTTGCGGTTGGAACTGATCAGCACCGCGTTCTCACGGGCCGGGGACATATCGAAAATCGGATACGGCAGCTTGATGCCGAGCATCACATCGGAAAGACGGCTGGTCAGATCGTCGATCAGGCCGTTGTAGATATCCCGATAGTCGTTCTTCATCATCTTCTGCTGACGTTTTTCCTCGGACTTGGACAGGCTGGAGCGCGACGGATCCTTCGCATATTCGATGCGGATATCCATCACGATGCCGCCCTTGCCGCTCGGCACGGTCAGGCTCGAATCCTTCACATCCGCCGCCTTCTCGCCGAAAATCGCGCGCAACAGGCGCTCTTCCGGCGCCAGTTCGGTCTCGCTCTTCGGCGTGATCTTGCCGACCAGAATATCGCCCGGCTTCACCTCGGCGCCCTCAAACACCACGCCGCGGCTGTCAAGGTTGCGCAGCGCATCCTCGCTGACGTTCGGAATATCACGGGTGATCTCCTCCGGCCCGAGCTTGGTTTCACGGCTGGTGATCTCGAACTCATCCACATGGATGCTGGTGTAGACGTCCTCCTTGACCAGACGCTCGGAAACGATGATCGCGTCCTCGAAGTTGTACCCGCACCACGGCATGTAGGCCACCAGCACGTTGCGGCCGAGCGCGAGCTCGCCGTCCTGGGTCGCGGCGCCGTCCGCCAGGATGTCGCCCTTCTTCACGGCCTGGCCGTGCTCGACGATCGGGCGCTGGTTCACGCTGGTTCCGGCATTGCTGCGCAGATACTTGTAGAGACGGTAATACTGATAGGACTTCTTGTCCGCATCGGGAGCCGGCAGATTGCCGTCCGGCGTCACGATGATATGCTCGGAACAGACCTCCGCGACGATGCCGTCCGCCTTCGCGGCGACCACGGCGCGGGAGTCGCGGGCGATCCGCGCTTCCAGACCGGTGCCGACATACGGCGACTCCGGCATCAACAGCGGCACCGCCTGGCGCTGCATGTTCGACCCCATCAGGGCGCGGTTCGCGTCGTCATGCTCCAGGAACGGAATGATGCCGGCGGCGGCGCTGATCAGCTGCTTCGGCGACACGTCCATATACTGAACCGCCTCGCGCGGATGCTCTTCGGATTCGCCCTTGTAACGGCTCATGATCATCGGGCGGACGAACCGGTTGTTCTCGTCGAGCAGCGCGTTCGCCTGCGCGATCACGTACTGTTCTTCCTTGTCGGCGGTCAGATAGTCGATCTGATCCGTGACCTGACCGTCCACCACCTTGCGGTACGGAGTTTCCAGGAAACCGTACTCGTCGATGATCGCATACAGCGACATCGAACTGATCAGACCGATATTCGGACCTTCCGGGGTCTCGATCGGACAGATGCGGCCGTAGTGGCTGGAGTGAACGTCGCGCACTTCAAAACCGGCGCGGTCGCGGGAAAGACCGCCCGGGCCGAGCGCCGACAGACGGCGCTTGTTGGTCAATTCGCTCAGCGGGTTGGTCTGGTCCATAAACTGCGACAGCTGGCTGCGGGCGAAGAAGTCGCGGATCACGCCGGCGAACGCCTTCGGGTTCACCAGCTTGGACGGAGTCACGTTCTGATCGTCGAAGGTCATGCGCTCGCGGACCAGGCGCTCGGTGCGCAGCAGGCCGGCGCGGCACTGGTTCTGCAGCAGTTCGCCGACGGTGCGGACGCGGCGGGCGCCCAGGTGGTCGATGTCGTCCACCGCGCCGCCGGAGTGACGCAATTTGATCAGCATCTTGGTCGCGGCCATCAGGTCCTTCGGATCGAGCACGCGCAGCGTCAGCGGGATATCCTGCTTCAGCCGCTCATTGAGCTTGTAGCGGCCCACCGCGCCCAGATCGTAGCGACGGTTGTCGAAGAACAGGCGCTTGATCAGCAGCTTCGCGTTGTTGATGTTCGGCGGATCGCCGGGACGCATGCGGCGGTAGATCTCCTTGAGGGCATCTTCCTCGTTGCGGGCCGGGTCCTTGCGCAGGCAGCCGATCAGATAGTTGTCGCCTTCCGCGATGTAAGCCAGCTCAACTTCCTTGATGCCGGCGTCGATCAACTGCTTCAGATGGTTTTCGGTCAACTGCACCAGCTCGTCGATCACCAGCACATCGTCTTCAGTGGTGATGTCGTCGACGGTGTAGAAGCCGGAAAGATCCTTCTGCTTCAGCAGCGAAGCGGTCGTGTGCTTCTTGACCTCATAGCATTCCGCCAGAATATCGCGGTTGGTGGGATAGCCGATTGCGCGCAGGAAAGTGGTGATATAGAACTTCCGGCGGCGGCGGCGGCGGTCCAGATAGATATAGATGAAGTCGTTGATGTCAAACTGGACATCCATCCACGAACCGCGGTCCGGAATGATCCGGTAGGAGTACAGCGTGCGGCCGGAGGTATGGCGGGTCTTTTCAAAGCAGATGCCCGGCGAACGGTGGAGCTGGCTGATGATCACGCGCTCAGCGCCGTTGATGATGAAGGTGCCCTGCTCGGTCATGATCGGAATATCGCCCATGTACACGCGCTCGGGAATCTCGGTGCCGTTGACCTTCAGCAGGAAATCGACATACAGCGGAGCATCATAGATTTTGCCGTCCTTGATGCAATCGACGACATCGCCCTTCTGGTCGGTGGAATTACCGATTTCATAGGAGACGAATTCCAGCGACATCTGCTTGTCGAAGCTCTCGATCGGGAAAATCTCGTTGAAGACCTCCTGCAATCCCTGATTCTTGCGTTCCGCCGGCGGCACATCGCGCTGCAGAAAATTGAAGTAGGAGTCAAGCTGGAGACCGATCAAATCCGGCACGTCGAGCACGTCCCGAAGCTTCCCAAAATTAATTCGTTTTGTCATATCCTGCTCGTTGTTTGGTTTTATGTGAATGAAAAAAATTCAAAAAAAATATAAAAACATCCGGTATTTAAAGACGGAAAAAGAGATTTTCCGTTGAAAATCCCGAAAAAAGCCATAGTCAAAACACAAAAGAACCGACCTGTCGACAAAAAACCACATCGACAGTTCGGAATTCACGAAAAAAATCGCAATTTTTCTTCAAAATATTTAAGGATATCCAGACGGCGCGGAACCGACAAAAAACCACATCGGCTCCGGTCCGGAGAAACGTCTTGCGACAAAAGTCCAC
>ERZ1034915.341-NODE-341-length-32502-cov-6.767005_pt1 | contig 32502 bp, 28 predicted proteins | sample MGYA00520592_ERZ1034915 | MGnify/ENA primary metagenome ERZ1034915 (study PRJEB33766, sample SAMN09781787) | gut metagenome | biome: gut microbiome | host: Homo sapiens | place: Madagascar | study: EMG produced TPA metagenomics assembly of the PRJNA485056 data set... | reverse complement strand
GCGTCGTTTCCGCCGCCGACGGTCGCGGTCGCATCAAAGCAGGGAATATCACCGTTGGCGGGATTCTCGGGCAGCAGCCGCGATTCGTCCACGGTAGAGCCGGTTTCGACGGTCACGTTGCCGGATTCGTCGGGAAGCTGCCCGTTCACGCTCTTGACCGTGCCGGAGCCGCCGCCGATTTCCGCGCCGTCGAAGGTCAGTTTGCCGTCAGTTTCCGCGAGTTTGTCCAGCGTCGCTTGGTTGGCGTGAGTGTGCGCTTTGCCGACCGCGTCGGCGACCTGCGCGGCGGTGGTCGCGCCCACCGCATCGGCGGTCGCGGCGTGATCGACGATGCCGTCGTCGTTGGTGTCGTAGACCGATTTGGTCATATCGCCCGCGCCGGTGCCGGTTGGACCGGGTTCTCCCTGCGGACCCTGCGGCCCGGTGTCGCCTTTGTCCCCCTTCGGTCCTTGCGGTCCGGCGGGACCGGGATCGCCTTTATCACCCTTGGGACCGGCAGGACCGATATCACCCGTATCGCCTTTGTCCCCCTTCGGCCCTTGCGGCCCGGCGGGGCCGGTTTCCCCCTGCGGTCCGGTATCGCCCTTATCTCCTTTCGGCCCTGCGGGGCCGGTGTCGCCTTTTTCACCTTTCAAGCCTTGTGGCCCTTGCGGTCCGGCGGGACCGGTTTCTCCCTGCGGCCCGGTGTCGCCTTTTTCGCCTTTTGTGGAAGAGGCGCTGCTCAAAAAGGCCAGCCAGCCGCCGGAGGTGCCGCAGAATGTGATCACATATTTTCCGGGCTGATCGAAGGACGGGGCTGCCGGGAGCCACTCGACCGTTTCCGGCAGGGTGAATGAAACGCTCTGCCGCAGCTCCAGCCAGAGCTCCCAGACCGGGCTGGAATTTTCCCGGCTTTCCAGCAGCGAGTCGTCGATGGTGACGGCGGTTTCCTCCGCGATGGTCAGCAAATAGACCGGCACCGCCGGGTCGAGGAGGATATCCGGGCCGGTCACCAGCGTGTTTCGCAGGATGCCCGATTCCGCGATCGCGGGAGTTCCGTCGCTTCCGGAGGAGGATTCCGGAGCATCGCCGGGCTGGCAGACGGGCAGAAATTTGGCGGTGAACAGAATCCGCCGGTTCCCATTTTCATCCTCGGCGGTGACGGTAAGGTCCGGGAAAAGCTTCCGGTCGCGGAAAGCATCAAAATGAATGGCCGCCGCCGCTCCCCGGAAAAAGGCTTCACTGCCGGTGTCGATGCGGAACTCCAGCCGGTTTCCGGCGATACTGACCGCCCCGTCTGCGCTTCGGAACATCGGCTCCGGATTTCCCGGCATCGAACCTGCCAGTGTGTAATGAAGCTCCGGTGCGAGCCGGTACGGCGTCAGCTCCCAGCCGTTCCCGGCGGGAGTACGGGTGAAGAAATCGACGGCCAGAGTGACCGTCTCGCCGAAGAAGAGTGCTTCCGGGCGGCCGGCCGGGTTTGTCAGATCGCCGGTCCGGGGATCGATCGGCCGTCTCAGGCCGACGTCTGCCGCCAGGGAAATTGTGTTCAGGGAATTGCTCATTCGCTTGCCTCCAAAATGATGAAATGGTTGTCGGAAAAAAGGATTTTATATTCGGAAAATTTGTCAACCATACGGATCGGATGAGCGGAGAATTTGACTTGGGAGCGACTGCCGTTATATTGAATGACAGGTTATTCCGCCGGAAACAGGTTCGGCGGAGGCAAGGAAAAGGAGCATGAAGATGAAGAATTCCAAATGGTTGGCGGCAGCTGTCATTCTGGCGGCGGTGTTTGCGGCGGCTCCGGTTTTCGCCCACTGCGAAATACCGTGCGGCATCTATGACGACTCGCTGCGCATGAAGCTGATTTATGAGGACATCGCGACGATCCGCAAAAGTATCCATGAGATCAATGAGCTGGAAAAATCCGGCAGGAATGCGAATCAGCTGGTCCGCTGGATCATCAACAAAGACAATCATGCCGATAAACTTCAGAATACCGTGACCCGGTATTTTATGACCCAGCGGCTGAAACCGGTTCCGGCGACCGATCCCGGCTATGCGGATTATATCGCCCGGCTGACCACGCTGCACGCGCTGCTCGTCGAGGCGATGAAGGCCAAACAGGGAAGCGATCCGGCGACGGCCGACAGGCTTCAGGCGCTCGCGAACGCCTTCGACAAGCTTTACTTCCACCACGAAAAAGAGAAATGAACGATGGGCAGGAAGATTCTGATGCTGGTCGGCGATTTCGTCGAGGATTATGAGGTGATGGTGCCGTTTCAGGCGTTGCAGATTTGCGGCCATGAGGTCGCGGCGGCGAGTCCCGGCAAAAAAGCCGGGGAAGTGATCCGTACCGCGATCCATGATTTCGAAGGTGATCAGACCTATTCCGAAAAACGCGGCCACAACTTCCAGTTGAATTTCGATTATGCGTCGGCGGATGCCGGCGCATTCGACGCGCTGGTGCTGCCCGGCGGGCGTTCGCCGGAATTCCTGCGCCTGGATCAATCCGTGCTGAACATCATCCGTGCCTTCGCCGCCGCCGGAAAACCGATTGCGGCGGTGTGCCACGGTCCGCAGCTGCTGACCGCCGCCGGAGTGATCGCGAACAGGAGGATTTCCGCCTATCCGGCGGTAAAGCCCGAAGTGACCGCCGCCGGAGCGGAATATGTGGAGTTGCCGGTCACCGGGGCCGTCACCGACGGTAATTTCGTAACCGCTCCCGCCTGGCCCGCCCATGTGGAGTGGCTGAAGCAGTTCAACGCCCTGCTGGGGTAACGACGGGCGGCGGCAACCGATACCGGAATGCCGCCGCCGGAGTTTTCCGCGGGCTTCAGCGGCCGAGGGATTTCCAGACTGGTTCGAGGTCGACTATATCGCGGGTCTGCGCCGCCTTGTCGAGCGCCAGTGCGAGCACGGCGCTCTGCAGACCCTCGTTGCCGCTGCATTTGGGCAGGGCGCCGGTGGTCATCGATTCGTACAGCTCTTTCATGATGTAATCGTCGCCGCCGCCGTGGCCGTCGCCGGAGACGCTGACTTCCAGAATTCCCTCGTCCCCGAGCTTCTTGACGAAGAGCTTGCCGGTGTAGAGGTCGAGCCGCATGGTTCCCTCGCTGCACGAGAAGTACATGCGGCGCTCCGGAATCGCATTGCTCATGGTCGCCGTGAACGCCACCCGGATTCGGTTGCGGTATTCGACGATGGATACGGAATTGTCCATCAGGTCGGTGTCGCCGGAGAACGGGGTTTCGATCGCGTGGGGATCCCACCAGGTCTTGAACTGTTTCACTCCGTACTTCTCTTCGAGTTTCCGGTTTTCCGGGATGAAGAAGTTGCGGCCGCCGAACGAAGCCACCCGACTCGGCAGCGAATCGCAGAACCAGTTGATCAAGTCGAGGTCGTGGCAGCATTTTTCGAGGATGTGCGGACCGGCTTCCGACGTATGCCGCCGCCAGTTGCACATGATGTAGCCGCCGTGCTCGGGGGTGATGTTTTCATTGGCGTCGATCGCGATCAGATAACCGAGCTTGCCGGAAGCGAGGTACTCCTTGGCTTTGCGGTAGATCGGCGCGTAGCGCAGCACGAAGCCGGTCGCGAAGAGTTTGCCGCTTTTCTGGTGGGCTTCGTAGATCTCCCGGCAGTCTTCGATCGTGGTGGCCAGCGGCTTTTCGCTGAACACATGTTTGCCGGCCTGGAAAGCGGCGATGATATGTTCCTTGTGATAAGCGTTCGGCGAGAAGACCAGCACCCATTCGACGCCGGGGGTGTTGATCGCCTCCTGATAGCTGTCGCACTGTTTCGTGACTTCGGAGGTCTTCCAGAGTTCGATGGTCTCCTTCATCACCGCCCGGTCCGGATCATAGGCCGCCACCGGCACCACCTGCTGTTTGGAATCGCGCAGCAGATTGTTGAATACGTAACGCCCGCGGTTTCCCAGACCGATCACCGCAACCTGAATCTTTTTTTCTTCCGCCATCGTAAGCCTCTCTTTTTTTACAATTGAGATTGACAAAAAATCGTTGTATGCACTATATTATACCACGGAAAATCAAAACTCAAATGGAAAAAAGCCGCATGGATGATGACAAAATACGTTTTGACGGGAACGCTTCGGGCGAGATTGCGGTACATCGGCTGACCGGAAGGATGCCGGAGCTGCAGCGGCGCTACGGACTCTGGATCATCAACTGCAGCGTGGCTGGCAGCTCGTCGGCGGGGAGTTTCCGGAATTGCCCGGTCCGGCTTTTTGAATTTTATTCGCTGTCCCACCTGATTTCCGGCGGGGGGCGGGGCTGGATCGAAAACGGCCGGGAAACCGACCTGACTCCGGGGCAGGCGGTGGTGATCGCCCCGGGCGACCGGAACCGGTACGGCGGCAGCGATACGCTTCCTTATGTGGAGGACGCGGTCCGGTTCTGCGGTCCGGCGGCGGATATGATGCGCAATGCGGGAGTCATCTCTTCCGGAATTTACAACCTCGGCGGTGTTCGCCGCCTGCTGCCGCTGATCGAACTGGCGCAGGACCCCTCCGCCGATGCGCAGATCAATGCCAATATCGCGCTGCAGAAATTGCTGGTGGACCTCTATAACGAGCACCGCAGGCGCAACACCCTGACACCGATGGAGGAATTGGTCGCCGAAATCAAATCGCGTCCCGATCACTGGTGGACCGTCGAAGAGCTGGCGGAATTCTGTAATCTGAGCACCGACCAGCTGCGGCGCAATTTCCTGCGTCATACGGGGATGCGTCCCAAGCGCTACCTGGAGGAACTGAAACTCCGGCAGGCTGCGGAGCTGCTGGTGTCAAGTCTGCTGCCGATTGCGGTTGTCGCCGCGAAATTCGGTTATGCCGACCCGTACCATTTCAGTCGCCGTTTCAAAAACCTGACCGGAGTTTCGCCGGAGCGTTACCGCCGGGAGTATCCCGGCGGGCTCGCCGACACGAATCAGTTGCCTTCGATGAATTCGCATTCTCCGGCTTCATAGGCGGGAATGATCACGGAAAGGTAGGTCAGCGGCACGTTGCCGTTGTTGTAGAGACTCTGCACGGAACCGCCCGGAATGTAGACCACCGTTCCGGGATTGACCGGAATCTGCTTGGCATCGACTGTCAGGATGCCGGTTCCGGCCTGGACCATGATCATTTCATCGCTGGTCAGGCGGCGGAAGGCGAGCGTTTCGTTGACCGGCACTTCGACCGCCAGCATGGAGCACTGCACATCCTTGTCGCCGAGCGTCGGATCGAGCACCAGCTTGAGATCCGCGTTGCCGAGCTGGTTATTGCGGGTCGGTTCCGGGGTCATGTAGTTGCGGACAGTCGGAGCCGGAGTGGCACAGCCGCTTCCGATTCCGACCACAATTGCCGCCGCGGCGGCGAGAGCGATGGTTGCGTGTTGAAACATGATTTTCTCCTCCTTGATATTCGCCGGAATGATTTGATATGTCCCGGCCGCTCCTCAAAACTCCGGCGTTCTTTCCGGGTGCGGTTTTCCGGGAGTCATTCATCTGCAATCTCTCCTGATAACAATTATTTTACCATGTAACTTAAAAAAGTCAAATTTTCGCCCGAATCAACCTCAAAATCACATTTCGCATTGATCGGAAAATAAAAAAAACGGAAGAAGCATCCCTGCTCCTTCCGTGATTGAAAACCGGTAAAAACGCTATTTCAGACGCCGGATAATCTGCGGCGGCCTGGCGGCATCGAACACTCCGAGTTTCGCCTCGTCTCCGTCGAAGGTGATCCGGGTGCGCCAGCCGGGACCATCGAGGTTGATTTTCGAGCAGTAATAGAGGTCATTCTTTTGGGTGAAGCCGGAGGTCTCCAGCGTCCGGTACGGCTCCTTTTCGCCGGCCTTGATGAATTCGGCTTTCAGCGGGAAATAGTGGTCGCGGGAGATGTAGACCCTGACCTGTTCGGATTTATCCGGGGTTTCCAGCAGCACGACCCGGCAGGGGGCGATCCCGCTCAGCGTCACCGGCTCCAGTTCGCGGACCACCGGATAATACAGGAAGCTCATGGTCAGGTCGGAGGGGCGGATTCCCATGTATCCAAGCCTGGCGGCCTCCTGTGCCTGGCTGCCCACCATCGGCGTGACGGTGGTTTCGGAGTCGCCGCTGAGCCGGGTCTGGCCGATCAGATACCCTTCGGAGCCGTCGATGATGATCTGGCCGGTGGAGCGCTCCGGCTGGATGATGACCGCGAAATAGAGCGAGGCGTTTTCCACCTTGCCGCCGGCGCGCCGATGCTGGATTTGTCCGGAAAGCGCCGCAAAGGTGGAACCGGAGTTCGGGTTGCGGGCGCGCTCCATGAACTTCGACAGCGGGAGCTCGGCGGCCGACAGCAGGAATCCGAGAGCGAGCGTCGCGAATACAAAAAAGTGTTTTCTCATAGATTTCTCCTCAAAATAAAAATTAAAAAACAGGCGGCAAAGCCGCCGTCGTCCCCGGCAGCTTGCCGGACGTGGTCCAGCTCTCCCAAAAATAAAAAATCTAAAAGAGCAGCCGCGCAGCGGCGTCGCCCCCGGCAGCTTGCCGGACGCGGTCCAGCTCTCCCAAAAATAAAAAATCTAAAAGAGCAGCCGCGTAGCGGCATCGCCCCCGGCAGCTTGCCGGACGCGGTTCAGCGGCGGAACGCTGGTCGAAAGCGCAGGGAGCGCGCAGGCGCGGCTCCCGGAGCTTTCGAAATGTAAGGTCCGCGAATGCGGACCGCAACCGTAACTGTACCACCCGCGCAAAAGCGCTTGCCGGAATCAAAAATAAGCAACGCGAATTTTTGCTTCCGGCGGTAAGCGCGTTGCCGCCGCCGTCACTTTTACGGCCACCGAAAACCGCAGCAAAGCTCTATATCCAAGCCTGTTTGCCTCACTCATCGCCGCTCTCCAAATTTTTACCTGCCGCCGCACGGAAGCTCGCGCTCCCGCATGGACGCGTCTGCAATTACCATCTGTTGTCGCCGCACCTCGCGGCGGCTCCGCGCTCTGAACCGGCAGTTTCAAATTTGCTTCGCTCATTTGAAACTGCCGCGCGCTCCGCCGGGCAGTATTGTTCCGGTTGCGGTCGGCATTCGCCGACCTTACATTTCGCTTCGCTCCGGGGGCGCGCCTGCGCGCCCCTGCGCAAAGCGACCAGCGTTCCGCCGCTGGACCGCGTCCGGCAAGCTGCCGGGGGCGACGCCGCTGCGCGGCTGTTCTTTTTATTTTTTATGTTTCGGGAAGGCGATTTTCAGCGCTTCGTGGAACTCGCTCACAAAGTGAAATTCCAGTTTCTTGCGCACCTCTTCCGGAATCTCCAGCGTATCCTTCCGGTTCTCCTCCGGCAGGATCACCTGCCGGATTCCCGCCCGCAGCGCCGCAATCACCTTTTCACGGATGCCGCCCACCGCCGTAACCCGGCCGCGCAGCGTGATTTCGCCCGTCATCGACAGCCTCGGAATCAGGCTCCTGCCGGTCAGCAGCGAAATCAGCGCCAGCGTCAACGTGATTCCCGCCGACGGCCCGTCCTTCGGCGTCGCCCCGTCCGGCACATGGATGTGGAAGTCATGCTCGTTGAAATAAGCCGGTTCGATCTTCCACTCCGCCGCATGGGCACGGATCAGGCTGAACGCCGTTTCCGCCGACTCCTGCATCACCTTGCCGAGCGAACCGGTCAGCTTCAACGCCCCCTTGCCGCCCGGAATCGCGATCACCTCGATCGGCAGGATTACGCCGCCGCAGCTCGTCCACGCCATGCCGGTCGCATAACCCGGCCCGGCATTTTCCGCCTCGTCCAGCAGGAATTTTCGCGGGCCCAGCAACTCCTGAACCAGTTTCGGAGTTACGCTGACCGGCGCGCCGGCCTCGATTTTGCCTTCGACGATCCGCCGGGCGATTTTACGCAGCACCTGCCCGACTGTCCGCTCAAGGTCACGCACCCCCGCCTCGCGGGTGTAATAGTCGATCAATTCGTCCACGCCGCTCAGGTGGAATCGCACCTGTTTCGCGGTCAGGCCGCTCGCCTTGAGCTGGCGCGGCACCAGATACCGCCTGGCGATTTCGCGCTTCTCAAAGGAGGTGTAACCGGGCAGCCGGATGATCTCCATGCGGTCGCGCAGCGGCCCCGGAATCGTGTCGAGCAGATTGGCGGTCGCGATAAAAAACACCTTCGACAGGTCGCAATCCACTTCGAGGTAATGGTCATTGAAGGCGTAGTTCTGCGCCGGGTCCAGCACTTCCAGCAGCGCCGACGCCGGATCGCCCCGGAAGTCGTTCGCCAGCTTGTCGATCTCATCGAGCATGAACACCGGATTCGCGGTGCCGGCCTTTTTCAGGTTCTGCACGATCCGCCCCGGCATCGCGCCTACATAGGTGCGCCGGTGGCCGCGGATTTCCGCTTCGTCGCGCACGCCGCCCAGCGACACCCGCACGAAATTGCGGTTCATCGCCCGCGCGATCGACTGGCCGAGCGAGGTCTTGCCGACGCCCGGAGGACCGACCAGGCAGAGGATCGGCGCTTTGCGGTCATCGTTTTTGCGCAACTGGAGCACCGCCAGGAATTCCAGAATCCGTTCTTTCACATCCTCCAGCCCGTAATGGTCGGCGTCGAGCACCTTGGCCGCCTCCAGACAGTCGAGCCGGTCCTCGGTGAACTTCAGCCACGGCACATCGAGCAGCCAGGTGATATAGGTGTAGCTGATGTGATATTCGGGAGCAGCCTGCGGAATCACTTCGAGGCGTGCTATCTCCTTGGCGATCACTTCCGAAACCTTGTTCGGCAGCTCGGTTTCACCGATCCGTTTTTCCAGCTCAATGATATCGGGGTTGCGGCTGTCCTCGCCCAGCTCCTCCTGAATGGTGCGGAGCTGCTCGCGCAGATAGAATTCGCGCTGCTGCTGGCTCATCGCCTGCGAAACCTCGCTCTGGATCTTCATGCTGAGCTTCATCACTTCGAGTTCGCGGTTCAGCAGGATGGCCAGGAACTCCTGCCGCGCCCGCACCTCGGAAAGCACCAGCAGCAGCAGCTTTTCCGGATAGCTGAAACTCATCGAATCGGCGATCATATCGGCCATGCGCGCCGGGGAACCGGCGTTCAGCACCGCGACCTGCAGTTCGTCCGGCAGTCCCGGCATCATGCCGGCCAGCTCCTGAAAGAGCATCAGCACGGATTTCTGGCGGGCGATCACCTCTTCGTTCTCATTTTCCTCGCGGTTTTCCGGAATCCCCCGGAAGCGGGCGACCGGCACGCCGTCGGCCAGCTCCAGCTTGGAAAAGGAGATGCGCTTCACGCCGCGCACCACAATCCGGACCGAACCGTCCGGGAACTTCAGTTCCTTGACCACCCGCGCCAGCACGCCGACCATGGAACGGCGTTTTTCGGCGCAAGTGAAGATCTTCAATGAAACCTTGACCGGAAGCGTGCCGAGTTCCTCGTCGTCGGGCATCTCCGGGAAGATCGCGAGCAGCCGGTCGGAAGCCATCGCCCGGCGCAGAATCGCAAGTTTGTCCTCACCGTCCACCAGCAGCGGCGTCAATCCGAACGGGAACACCACCGGGTCCCGCATCGGAAAAAATACCGCCGTCGCCTCCGGCTGCGAAACCCCGATCCCGTTTACGGAAATTACAGAACTGTCTGCCATTATAAAACCTTAAATTAAGATGATGAAATCAAGCGAGGTCCAGCACGTCGCGCCGGTCGGCCATGCCGCTGAGCACTTCGCCGGCCAGATAGAGCGAACCGGCCACCAGCACCCGGCACTTCGAATCGGCCAGCGCATCGTTGACCGCCAGAAGCGCGTTCTCCGCCGCGCGGCTGGGGACGGAACAGCACTCCGCGGCCAGCTTGCACAGCTCTTCGCCGGAGTAGCATGGCCGGTCCGCCTCATGCAGCGGCACGAAGACGAATTCCGCCGCGACGGGGGCGATCAGCTTCAGGCTGCCCGCCACATCCTTGTCGCGGAATCCGGCGAAAACAATCCGGAACTTCTCGCCGGGAGCCGCCTCCTGCAACGCTTCGCACAGTGCGGCCAGTCCGTCCGGGTTATGCCCGCCGTCCACGAACAGCCGTTCGTTGAGCTGCTGGCACCGCGCCGGCCAGCGGACATTCGCCAGTCCGTCCAGCGCCCGGTCGAGGTCGAGCCCGTATCTGGACTGCATGAATTTCAACACCGGATAGACCACGCGGAAATTCCGGCGCTGCATGGCGCCCAACAGCGGCAGCCGGACCCGGCGCCCCTCGTATTCGAACTCCTGCACAGTCATCCCATTCGCCGTTTTATAGTGGAGCCGTCCCGCGGTTTCCGGGCCGGGGCCGGTCGGCGCCGCGCCGAGCTGCCGGGCGCGGTCGAGCAGCACCTGCCGCGCCTCCTCCGGCATCACGCCGTAGAAAAGCGGCACCGCCGGCTTGATGATCCCGGCTTTTTCCCATGCGATTTTGTCGATGGTGTCGCCGAGGTAAGCCTGATGGTCCAGTGCGATATTGGTGATCACGGTCGCGATCGGATTGACCACATTGGTCGAATCGAGGCGGCCGCCCATGCCGGTCTCCCAGATCACCACATCGACTCCGGCGCGCGCGAAAATCAGCGCAGCCAGCACAGTGGTGAACTCGAAGTAGGTAAAGCGGAAATCCCTCCCGGTATTCCGGCGCGCCGCCTCGGCCAGCTCGGCCGCGTAGGCGTCGAAATCCCCCTGCGGCACCGCCCGCCCGTTCACCCGGAACCGTTCCCGGATGTCGATCAGGTGCGGCGACGAGTAAAAGCCGGTGGTGAATCCGGCCGACCGCAGCGCGCATTCCAGCATCGCGCCGGTCGATCCCTTGCCGTTGGTGCCGGCCAGGTGGATGAATTTCAGGTCGCGGTCGGGATTGCCCGCGCGGTTCATCAGTTCGACGGTGGCTTCAAGCCCCGGCTTGATCCCGAACATGGTCAGGGAATCGAGATATTCCCGTACAGAAAGCGTACTCAATTGAACAGTTCTCCGGTGGGCCGGACCTAGTTTTCCTCGCAGGGAGACCAGACCGGCATCGAAAGGTTATAGGGGGTGGCCACCAGCAGCCGGGTTTTCCCGGTCCAGGTATCGACCACATAGAGGGCGGACTTGCCGCTGCCGTCGGCGCGCTTGCAGACCACCTGCCGGTTGTCCGCCGCCCAGGCGGGAGACTCCCAGTTGCCGGGGGCCTCGGTCGCGCGTTTGTTTTCGCCGGTTTTGGTATCGTAGACGGCGATGGTGTAGTTGCCGTTGACTTTGGTGGCGTAGACGATTTTGCCGTCTTTCGACCAGTCCGGCGTCACCGCGTCGCGTCCTCCCGGAATCACCGGCAGCCGCTTCCGCCCCGAACCGTCGTGCACGGTCACGGTGTAGATGCGGGGGGAACCGGTTTCGTCGCTGACGTAGGCGAGCTGGCTGCCGTCCGGGCTCCAGCACGGCGACGCTTCCACCGCGATATTGCGGGTCAGCCGGGTCAGGCGGGTGGAGCCGACCGGCATCACATAGAGGTCGACCTGGTGATCGGGACTCAGGATCACCGCCAGCTGCCGCCCGTCCGGGCTGATCGCCGCGCCCGCGTTGATGCCGCGGAAAGCGGAGAGCACCCGGCTGCGGCGCGGGTTGAGAGTGGTCTGCACCACGTCGATGCCGGTGCGCCCGTATTTGGAGTAGCCGATCGAGCGCCCGTCCGGGAACCAGCACGGCTCCACGCAGAGCGTGTTGAAGCGGGTGATCTGTTCGACATTGCCGCCGTCGATGTCGCAGACATAGATATTGCGCACGCCGGGAGCCGTCTGTGCGCAGAACGCGATCCTGGAGGCGCAGAATCCTTTTACTTTCAGGTCTTTGAAGGTCTTTTCGATAATCGCGTTGACCACGTTTTTCGCGATGGCGCGGTCGCTGCCGGCGGCTCCGGCCTGCCAGCTTCCGACCGGCGCTCCCCCCTGGGTCAGGTCGAAACGGATGCGGTCGCCGTCGCGGGAACCGGCCAGCTGGAACTGCGCCTTCGGGTCCGGCACCACGTCGAACCAGCCGCAGGAGCGCAGGAAGTTGCTGACCTCCTGCCCGACGCCGAGGTCGTTTTTCACCCCGCTGAAATAGAGAGTCGGGTTGTCCCGGGTATTTTTAACCACCTCGATCTGCCGGGGAGTATCGGCGAATATCACAGCCGGAGCGGCGCCGGCAAGCACCAGCGCGGCAACACAGAGTTCTTTCAGCATGATTTCAATTCCTTGATCCGTTTCGGGAATGGCCGGTACAGCCGCCGCCATTCGGTTCCAATATTTCAATACTATTAAGAGAGTAACATAGCGCCCCGTCAGTAATTTTTCAACACCCTTTTCAGGGCTTCGGCCATTTTTTTCACATCCTCCGGCGAGGTGTCGAAACCGAAACTGATCCGCAGCCCCGAATACGCCAGTTCCCGGCTGAAGCCGAGCGCGGTCAGCGCCGCCGACGGCGTCCGGGTTTCGGAGGCGCAGGCGCTCCCGGCGGCAACCATCACATCTTCCTCCGACAGCATCCGGACCACGACTCCCGACTGCACGCCGGGCAGCGTCAGGTGCAGGATGAACGGCGACGCCGCTTCCGCCGGAACCGTGCAGAAACTCCGCGCGCCGCCCGGCAGCGGCAGCCCGGCCAATAATTCCCGCGCTGCCGCATTCAGCTCCGAAATCCGCCGCAGGGTCGCTTCGCGCGCCGCCCGGCGCCGGGTTGCGGCAAAAGCCAGCGTCAGCAGCAGCGCCGGCTCCGGGCGGCCGCAGCGGTATTCGACGTGGCGGTAACGGTGGGCGAACTCCGCCAGCTTTCCCTTCCCCGCGAACCGCGGATGCGCCAGCAGCGCCGCGCCGCCGGGAGCGCCGAACTTATGTCCGGAAACTGCCGCCAGATCGAATTCCGGCGGCAGCGGCAGTTTGCCCGCCGCCTGGATCGCATCGACGAAAAGCGGCACGCCCGGCAGCGGCCTGAGTTCCTGCCGGACGCCCAGTTCGCTCTGCACCTGGTGGAACGCCGCAAGCTCCGCGCCGGAATCCTCCGGCATTTGCAGCCGCCCGTCCTTTCCGCACGGAGCGAACTTCACTTCGGCGGCGCTCCGGCGCAGCGCCGCGAGCAGCGCCGGGTGTTCGAGGCGGCTGGTCAGCACCCGCTTCCCGGCCACAGCCGGAGAGCCGGCCAGCAGGTTGAAAATTTCGGTGCCGCTCGTCCCCCAGATCACCGTGCAGTCGTCGCGGTCCGCAAGGGCCTGGGAAAGCTCGCGCGCGGCCGCGTCGAGACGGCGGCGCAGCTCATAGCCGAGCCGGTGCGCCGCTTCCTGATTCGCGCCGGAATGTTCCAGCTCCGCACGGTAAAAATCCAATACTTCACGGTCGGGATAAGCCGCCGCCGCCTGATCCAGATAGATGCTCATTCGCCAAACTCCCTGATTGAAACCGAAATGTTCCTGTAAGGAAGCCGGTTTGTCAACATTGTATTAATCTACCGGATTCCGGCGATTTATCAATACGGGAACGGTTGACTTTTCGGAAAAAGATGGTCTATTTATAGGATGAACCATTTTTTACGGAAAGTGTGAACACTTATGGATAACGTGATCTATCTGGATAATAATGCGACCACCCGCGTCGACGCGGAGGTCTTCGTCGCCATGCAGCCGTTCTTCTGCGAACGGTACGGCAATCCTTCCAGCATTCACCGCTTCGGCGGCAGCGTCGCGGCCGATATCGAGAAGGCGCGCTGCCGGGTCGCGGACCTGCTCGGAGCCTCGTTCCGGGACAAGGACGGCATCGCGACCGAAATCATCTTCACCAGTTGCGGGACCGAGGGCGACAATGCCGCGATCAACGCCGCGCTGAACGCGAAGCCGGAACGCAAAAAGATCGTGACCACCTGCGTCGAGCATCCCGGCATCCTCGCGTACTGCAAGGAGCTTTCCCGGCGCGGTTACGAGGTCGCCTACGCGCCGGTCGACGGCCGCGGCCGGCTCGACATGGAGTTCATGAAGAAAGAGGTCGATGAAAACACCGCGATCGTGACCGTGATGTGGGCCAACAACGAAACCGGCACGATCTTCCCGATCGCTGAACTGGTCGGCCTCGCCCATGAAAAGGGCGCGCTGTTCCACACCGACGCGGTGCAGGCGGCGGGCAAGGTGCAGATCGACGTGGACGGGCTCGACATCGATTTTCTGAGCATTTCCGGCCATAAACTGCATGCTCCGAAGGGAGTCGGCGCGCTGTTCGTGCGGCGCGGCCTCCGTTTCCGGCCGCTGATCTTCGGCGGACACCAGGAGCGCTCCCGCCGGGCGGGAACCGAAAATGTCACTTCGATCATCGGACTCGGCAAGGCGTGCGAACTCGCGCAGACTTACCTGCCTGTCGAACGCCTCCAGCTCGCGGAGCTGCGCGACCGGCTGGAAAAGGGAGTGCTGGAACGCATTCCGAATGTGCGGATCAACGGCGATATCGAGAACCGCCTGCCGAACACCGCTTCGATCAGCTTCGAATATATCGAGGGCGAATCGATCCTGATGCTGCTCGACCGGCTGAACATCTGCGCGTCGAGCGGTTCGGCCTGTACCACGGGAAGCCTGGAGCCTTCGCACGTGCTGCGTGCGATGGGGCTGCCCTATACTGCCGCGCACGGCACGATCCGGTTCAGCCTGTCGCGCTTCAACACCGCCGCGGAGATCGACAAGGTGATCGAGGCGCTGCCGCCGATCATCGCCCAGCTCCGGGAAATCTCTCCCTACTGGCAGGAGCGCGGCAAATAAAGGATTCAGGCTTCAACCGGCTCCGTTTTTCCCGGAGCCGGTTTTTCAAATTCAGTATTGAAAGTATTTCAAATCATGGCAAAACAGATTGATCCCCAGAAGCAAGAGCTCCGTTTCCCCGTCGACTGGGAATTCCGCGTGATCGTGGAAACCGCAAAAGCCGAAGCCGCCCGCCCCGCTCTGGCCGCGGTGCTGGAAAAATACGAACAGCCGCCGCTTCTGCACAACGGCCTGAATTCCAGCAGCGGACGCTATCAGACCTTCAAAGCTCCCGCCACCCTGATTTCCCGGGAAATGATGGAGGCGCTCGCCGCCGACCTGGCTGCGGTCGAAGGCGTCAAATTCGTTTTATAGCGCGAAGCGCCGGAAAATCCCTTTTCGGCAAAAAAAATCAACTTATTTGCGAAAACTCACCTCAATGTCATTTGACAATATATTTTTGTGGTGCTACAGTTTTAGCGCAACAGCGCATTGAATTTATTTTTTTTGATCAATAAACGGTATAAGTCAACAAAAAATCAGTTGGAGAGCCCCGATGAAAGTTGTTAACGTAATTTTGAGCGTCCTGATTCTTCTCCTGGCCGCAGCCAGCGCAGTTTTTTCCTATTTTCTCTTTGAGAAGCGCGGGCAGCTGGTCGGCGGCTGGGACAAGATGGCGACCGCCATCAATCAGGCTGCTGTCGAAATCGATCGCAACAGCGGGACCAAAGTCGCCAAGGAACTGACTCCGGAAGCTCTCGGCCATACCAATTACGCGACCCTCGATGAAAACCTGCGGAAGATCACCAAATTGGTCAAGGACCTGACCATCCAGCGCGACGAGCTCGCCGATGCGCTGCTGCGGGTCTCCTCCTCCGCCGAACTCCGGAACATCAACAAGCAGGGGCTGACCGGGCTCGACACCTATGCCGCCGGCAAGCTGGATGTGATGAAGGGGGTCAACGACGCGATTACAAAACGCAACAGGACGATCGACCAGTTCGTGAATCTCGTGCGCAACACCCTCAATGTCAACCTCAACGCCAGGGCTCTCAAAGACGGCGATACCAATGCGATGAAGCAGCTTACCGATGCGCTCAACCAGATCAAGAGCCGCCGTAACGCTTATGAAGCCAAGATCCGCGACATCAACAGCCAGACCGGCGCCGGCGCCCCCAACTTCGACGACAAAAATTACAACAATTCGCTGAACAAGACCCTTCAGGCCGTTCGCGACCTCAAGGGCAAGTATCAGGGAATGGTCAGCGAAGTCGACAAGGCCAAGCAGAATATCCAGAACCTGCAGCGTCAGATCAACGAGCGCGACAACAAGATCGCGATGCTGAACAAGACCGTCGGCACCAAAGACGGCCAGTTGAACGAACTCAAGCGGGCGCTCGGCATCGATATGAAGGATACCATCCCGGCTCCGTGGAAGGCCGGTTCCGTGGAAGCGCGCAAGGCGATCCAGGGCAAGGTGCTTGAAGTCAACGACCGTTACGGCTATGTCTGTATCAACCTCGGCAAGAACAGCGTGGTGCCGCAGCAGATCGGCAACAAGGTCGCGGAAGTCGATCCCGGCATCGCTCCCGGACTCCAGCTGGTGATTACCCGCGGCGAGCTTGACAAGAAGGGTTCCGAATTCATCGCCCGCGTCACCGTCACCGATGTGGCCGACGACTGCCTGCTGGCCAATCTGCCCAGGGACGGCAAGAGCGTGCAGGTCGGCGACTTCGTCTACTACGAAGAAGAGCCGAAAGCCGAAGAACCGAAGGCCGAAGAGCAGAAGTAAAGAGAACGTTCAGGAGAACTCAACGTGTTCAACTCGAAATTTTTCACCGTCATGATCATACTGACCGTTCTGGCGCTGGGAGCCACCGTGGTTTTCCAGTCGCTGGAAATGAACGAATACAGCCTGTTTCAAACCATGTTCGGCTCCAAATGACCGGAACGGTTCGGACAATCGGGACCGCCGCTTTCCTTGCGGCGGTCTTTTGCATTCTGGCGCTGCTCTCCGGCTGCACGGAGGCGGAGCGCCGCGGTTACAGCAGCATTCCGCACAACACGCCGGCCAGTTGGGAAATCAATCCCTACGGCGACAGTTTTCATAATTGATTCCAGAAGCCGCCATTCCGGCGGCTTCTTCCGGCAAAACGGAAAAAAAGGCTTTTTTTCCGTTTTGCCGTTTGCATTACCGCAATAAGGAATTACCTTAGGCGTTGTCAAAAAAGCCGGCATGGTCCGCCGGGCTTTGCAGCCGCACCGGGAATCCGCGTTCCGAAATAAACGGAAGGCTCCGGTCATTGAGAAACAAGAACGTTCGAGTGTACGAAAGGTCGAAAAAAACAATGCGGATTGACGTTCTGGACTATTACGCGAAGCAGGATTGGCAGCTGATGAAGCAGGAAGCCGATCGCCACCCCACCCCGTTTCTGGTGGTCAACCTCAACATCGTGAAAATGAAATATGAAGAGCTGCTTCAGCATTTTCCCTTTTCCAGGATTTATTACGCCGTCAAGGCGAATCCGGCGACTGAAGTTCTGGAACTGCTCCGCGATCTCGGCTCGTGTTTCGACATCGCTTCGCGCTATGAACTGGACCGGGTGCTTTCGCTCGGCATCGAGCCGGAGCGCGTCAGTTACGGCAACACCATCAAAAAGCCCGCCGACATCCGCTACTTCTACGAAAAGGGCGTCCGTCTTTTCGCCACCGACAGCGAAGCCGACTTGCGCAACATCGCCAAAGAGGCTCCCGGCGCGCGCGTGTTCTGCCGCATCCTGACCGAAGGCAGCGAAACCGCCGACTGGCCGCTTTCGCGCAAATTCGGCTGCCACCCCGATATGGCCATAGACCTCGTCCTGCTGGCCCGTGAGCTGGGGCTCCAGCCGTGGGGCATCAGCTTCCATGTCGGCTCCCAGCAGCGCGACATCGGTGCGTGGGACTCCGCAATCGCGAAGGTACGTTATATCTTCGACTACCTCGAAGGCGAAGGGCTGAAGCTCTCGATGATCAACATGGGCGGCGGCTTCCCGGCCAATTACATCTCCAAAACCAATGAGATGAATGTCTATTCGGAGGAGATCACCCGTTACCTCGAAGAGGATTTCGGCGACGACTTCCCCGAAATCATCCTCGAACCCGGCCGTTCCCTCGTCGGCGAATGCGGCATTCTCGTCTCCGAGGTCGTGCTGATCAGCCAGAAGTCCAGCATGGGCGTCGACAAATGGCTCTACCTCGACACCGGCAAGTTCAACGGCCTGATCGAAACCTGGGACGAAAGCATCAAGTATCCGCTCTACTGCGAAGCCCGCGGTGAACCGTGCGAGGACTTCATCATCGCCGGGCCGACCTGCGACAGTCAGGACATCATGTACGAATACTTCCGCAATCCGGTTCCGGCTTACATCAAACCGGGCGACCGGATCTACTGGCTCAGCACCGGAGCTTACACCTCCAGCTATTGCTCCGTCGAATTCAACGGCTTCCCGCCGCTGCCGGTCTACTTCGTCAAATAATGCCTCCGGCGGCCGGGGGGCGTTTCGCCTCCCGGTCCCCCGACCGGCAAGGTGCCGGACGAGGTGTGGCGGAACCAGCTCCGAGCAGGAGTTGAATAATGTGATGGCCGGTGATGTCCGCAATATTCACCCTCTCGAACAACCGCCCGGCAGTCAGCAGGCGATCAGAATCCGGCCGATACCGCAAAGATTTTCCGAAGGACTCTCATTCGGCGGATCGGATTTTCTGCAGTTGTTCGTACAGGACCGGCAGGTCCCGTTGGGCCGAAGTCCATACCAGTTGGTAATTGGTCTGAACATAATCGTGGATCAGGACATTCCGCATACCGGTCACGAGCTTCCACGGCACTTCCGGGTGCGCTTGATACATTTCCGGGGACATGCGGCCTGCCGCTTCTCCGAGGATCAGAAAGTTGTATGCGACCGCATCCTGCCGCAGCGGGGAAGCCATGAAATCTTCACGGGTACAATCCGTAGCCCCGAAGATTTTTTCAATTGCTTTCAGCATATGGCTGATTCGCTGGCGGTCGCTTGTCATAGGGCCACCATGTCTTTTTGAACGCCCGCCCCGAAGTCAGGATCGCTCAGAGAAGTGGATGGGATCACATCAACTTTGCATTTCAGCATGTCGGAAAGCGCCTGCTGCATTCCGATCTGATCGAATAAGGACGCATTGTCATTGAATTCCGCGAGAAAATCAATATCGCTTTCCGGCGTTTCTTCTCTGCGGGCGCACGAGCCGAATACGAATATGCGGGAAACATGATGCCGATGTGCAATCCGGCGGATTTCCGCTTTCAGCAATTGTAATCGGTCGAGCTGGCACATTGTCACATCTCCTTGCAGTTGTTGCACGAATGCTTCTCAAGCAATATAATGCAAATTGTCCGAGTTTCAAGTTCCGGGGGGCAGGTCCCGGCGAAAAGCGCATGGCCGCTCCTGTATTTGGGCTTGAACGTGTGGTTGCAGTTCAGTTGTACGCCGCAAAAATGGCAAACCGGCCTTGGCAACGGCAACAAATATATCGTACCGGCTTGATTTTTATTGTTGAGCGGTTAGATTAACTGCGGGTATCAATTTTGCAGGAGCTGAATATAAGAACCAGGTAATCCGTTTTTTGACAATTTAAGATTGTTACCACATTATAAAGGAATGTGGCGTGCTTTGGTACACCACTCTTTTGTGTTTGCGGGCGGGCTTGCAAGTGCCTACAGTGTCACATGAAAGATGGCGTACCTCTTTTCCATACCGAGTACAATATTATTCCGGTTTTTGATTTTTACTGGTGAACAGCTGAATTAATATCAGGTAGCAATTCAGATAAAATCAGAATGTAAAAAGCATAATTATATAATAAAATTTGGTACGCCATTCTTTTTTGCGCGAGTTTTGGCTTGCAAGTGCCTACTGCACCGCATGAAAGATGGCGTGCCTCTTCTGTATCAATTACAGCAAGTATGCCGTAGTGACTTGATTTTTGCTGTTGAGCGGTTAAATTAACGGTAAGTATTAATTTTGACAGGAGCTGAATGTAAGAGCTATATAATCCAGTTTTTAACAATTTAAGATTTTTACCACATTTGATTGTGTAATCGGGTATTGTAAAACTTGCATTTTTGCTTCCCCCAACTACATAAAAAAATGTGGCGTGCTTTGGTACGCCACTTTTTTATGGGGGGAAGCGGGCTTGCAAGTGCCTACAATACCACATGAAAGATGGCGTACCTCTTTTTGTACGCGGAAAGGACAAACATGTTGGAATGGCTGACCCGCAGGAAAACACCGCAAGAGCCGCAGCAATCCTCAGATGCTCCGGTTCCACAAAGTCCATCGCCCGAGATGGAGAAACTCAGAGCGCGGATTCAACAAAACCTCGATGAATCCGACCGGATTCGGAAAGCCCAGAGCATCCTGCAGCGCAATCCCTCCTCCGAAGAGCTTCTGACCCATCTGCACCGCACCGACGCCGACATCCGGATTCTGCGGAACTACTTCCGCCACGACCTCCGCCGCCAGAAAGTCCGCCTGAAACTGGAATATATGCAAAGAAAATGGGAGCTGAAAAAGACCCGCCTCCTTTTCCGGCAGGAGCAGGAATTCGCCCGTCTCACCCGTTACGGAAACACCGACATTCGGCTTCTGCTGCTGGGCGTCTCCGACTCCAAGCGCGCCAAGCGGCTGTTGAAACTGCGGAAGTTGCTGGGCGAAATTCCCCGGAGCGCGCCCGGGAACGAATAAAACCCGTCACTTCGTCTCGGAGGCTCGGATTCGCTCCACGATCGTCGTGGTGGAAAATCCGGGGATGAAGGGCTTGAAGCAGACCTCGGTTCCGGCGCTTTCCAGCGCGGCCCGTTCCGTCGGGTCAAGTTTGTCGAGCGTGTAGTCGCCGCCTTTCACATAACGGTCGGCGGCGAGCGCCGCCAGTTCCCGGTCGCAGCGGCTGCCGTCGAAAACCACCACCGCATCTACCGACGCGAGCGCCGCCAGCATATAGGCGCGGTTGTATTGATCGATGATCGGCCGCGACGGCCCCTTCAGCGACCGCACCGACGCATCGGAGTTGATCAGCACCAGCAGTGCGTCCCCCAATTCCCGCGCTTCATACATGTATTCGGCGTGGCCGCGGTGCAGAATATCGAAGCAGCCGTTGGTGACGACCAGCGTTTTCCCGTCCCGCTTCAGCTGCTCCCGCCACCGGACCGCCGCTTCCAGCGTCATAATGCAGCCGGCCGGATTCTTATTCATGTTTCATCTCCTTTTCCAGCGGGCGCACGATCACCCCCGCCTCATGCAGCAGCCCCATCGAGACATCGTCGATCGAATAGTGCTGGTGATAGACCACCTCGACGATTCCGGCGTTGATGATCATCTTCGCGCACAGCAGACAGGGACTGAACGTGGTGTAAAGCGTCGCCCCCTTCACCGCGATTCCGTGATAGGCGGCCTGCACGATCGCGTTCTCTTCCGCATGGCTGCATACGCACTGGTGCAGATTGGTCCCGGAGGGGGCGTCGGAGTTGCACCGGGGGCAGCCGCCGTCGGAGCAGTTGCGCACTCCGCGCGGCGTGCCGTTGTATCCGGTCGAAATGATGCGGCAGTCGCGGACCAGCACCGCCGCAACCTGGCGGCGGCTGCAATTGCTGCGGGTGGCGGCGACATGGGCGATATCCATGAAATATTGGTCCCAGGACGGGCGCGGCGGACGAACTGTATTCATAAGGCCTTCTCCTTAAAGATTTCCTTACAATATAACACCGTATTCCCCGAAATGCGAATTTTTACGGAAAAGCCCCCGGGATTTCACTCCTACGGAACGAAATCCCGGCTTGTACTGCGGAGGTTTATCGATTATCGGAAAGTGAGTGCAGCAGCCGCAGGGTTTTGAGTCCGTCGAACCACTGGTGAAACGCGGCGAGACGCGCTTCACCGGTGGCGGGAGTGTTTGCCAGTACCTGCGGCCAGTTGGCGGCGAATTTGTTCTGCGTCAGAAACTGCCGGATGGGGGCGGGAAGGCCGGCGAGGAATTTTGCCGGCTCTTCCAGTGCTCCGGGGCGGGCGGCGGCGGCGAGCAGGGTTTTGAGCCCGTCAAAGGGGGCGTCCGGGATTTCCGGCACCGCGCCGCCTTCGAGCAGCTTGCGCACCGACGGGCCGGTACCGAAGGGAACCCGGTCCGACGGCCGGGGCGACGGATGGACCAGCGTCCGGCCGAGAGTTCCGACCTTTCCGGTCTTGGCGACTGCCTGCAGGAAATAGAAATCCTCGCCCCCTTCGCGCACGCGCATCCCGCCGGCGCGCAGATAGGCGGTGGCCCGCACCGCGAAGGCCGAACCAATGGTCTGGAACGCATACGGCGAACCCGCCTGCCGCAGCCGTTCGACGTAGTTGTCAAGATAGCGTTCGTATTCGCGGATCGCCCGCTCCAGCTCCGGCGTCTCTCCCGGCTGGTGGCGGACGCGGATCGACAGCGCGGCGTATTCGGAATGTTTCTCAAACTCCGCCTCTGTCGCGGTGAAGTAATCCGGTTCGACCGGGGAATCCGCATCGAGCGACCAGAAAAGCGCCTGTTCCACATTCTCCGGGGTCAGCGTGGCGAGGCAGGCGTCCATGCCGAGCTTGCGGGCGCGGCCGACGCCGCCTTCGAGGTCGAAGGCGGTGAAATACGCCAGATGCGGCAGCGGAGACGTTCCGTGCTCCAGCCGGGCGGTGAGTCCGGCATTGGCCGCCTTGCGCTCCGGCGAGGCATTCGCCGGGTGGTTTATGACCAGCACCACCAGCGTCCGTTCGATGCCGGGAGCCGCCGCGAGGCCGGCGAGGGTCGCATCGATGTAACCGTTTTCATCGCAGACCGGAATCACCACAAACCGGGTGAAGCCGGTATGGTTCAATTGCGGAGCCGGGTTTTTGCGCAGGTACTTCTGGAAATCGTGCGGTTTCATGGTTTCAGGCGCGCCCGGATCGCATCGGCCAGCGGCCGGAATTTTCTTTGCAGGATGCCCGCTTTGGCCAGACTGACCAGGAAGGCCGCGATGAAGAACAGCAGACTGTAGAAGATCACGCCCGCCCCGCGCCACGGCAGCAGGTCGAACCAGCCGTAAACTGCGATCGAGCCCCAGATCAGCAGGATCAGCGTGTCAATGGCGGCCGGAATCCAGAAACGGCGCAGCAGGAAAAGAAGCGCCGTCAGATAGAGCACCGCCAGATAGCAGAAATACAGGAGCCCGCCCGGGGAGGCGCACCAGAAAACGGCCGGCACGAACAGGGCGACCGCCGCGATCAGCCCCGCCGTCTGCAGAATCCGGTGACGGTAAATCCAGCCGGTCAGCAACAGCGCGGCGGTGAAACCGAGAAAGAACGGATAGGGCAGATCGGGCAAATGGGGCTCGAAATATCCTCCTGTTGCTCCGACGACCCAACAGAGCAGCAGCAGCAAACTCCACCAGCGCCGTTGCAGCCAGGCCCACGCCGACAAGCCCAGAGTGACCAGTGCCGCCCCCGGAATCAGGATTGCGCGGGGAGAAACGGAGCCGGAGCCGGAATTCAGGTAGCTGCCGAACTGGAGCCACAGGAACCAGATCAGTGCGATTCCGGCCGGAATCCATGCCTTGCGCATTCCCCGGAATCCGGCATAACCGGTCAAAATTGCCGCCGCCAGCATCGGAGGCGCGAAGCCGGAGCCGTGCTCTCCCCAGACTGTGCGGAAGAAGAACCATTCCAGACTGGACATCTCGCTGGTCAGGGAGCTGCCGAGCAGAAAGAATGCGAAAATGCCGCCTCCGAGAATGACTGACGCTTTGTGCCGCTGTTGTGCGGTGATCGCCGATTCCAGAAAGAGGAGCGTTGCCGCCAGCACGATCGGCAGAACCATCCAGAACCCGAAGCCGGTCTCCATGCGGCTGTAATTGCCGACGCCGCGCCCTCCGTAAAAGGAGATGCTCAACAAGTAGGTCCGAATCAGTGCGGCGAAGGCGGGAAAGCCGAACATTACGGCGGGCAGGAGCTTCCACGGCGTTCCGTTTTCCACGGAGAAACTCTTCCGGCGCACCAGCTGCAGCAGCGGCAGCTGGATGACGGCAAAGAGCAGCGGAAACAGGATAATGCCCCGGATCACCGGCATTTTGCTGTCGGGATACTCCCGCAGCAGCTGCGACAGCGCAAAGGGCCACAGGAAAAAGAGCGCCAGCTGCAGGTAATAAACGATCCACAGCCATCTGCCGAGCTTCAGGCCGATACCGCGCCGGACGTATTCGGAGACCGCGGCGACGAAGCAGAGCGAACCGGCCATCCAGACGAAGCCGACTTCGGGGCGGTCGATCACTTTGTCGTCGAGACTGGCCGACAGCGCCAGCGGCAGCGCCAGCACGATGAAGAGCAGCGAACGCGCATCCTCCCACACCTTGCCGTGGCGGACGATGAAATTCGCGGTCAGGGCGCAGAGTGCGGTGTAACCGGCGAGGATCGCGACCGGAACTCCCGTTTCCATCCAGATGTTCTGCGTGTCGAAAAGGATGGTCGAGGCGTAGAGCGCCAGCGCCGCACTGACCAGATAGAGCGGGTTGCCGCTCCACAGCAGCCTGCCGATTTCGGAAGCGGTCAGGTCGCGTGAGAAAAAAGTGGAAGACTCTCCCGCCGGAGGCGGGGCGGAAGAAGCCCGGTGCGGAAGACGCAAGCTGGTTTTACAGGAATTGGAATCCGGTTCTCCGGATTGCTTTTCGCCGGAAATTTCGTTCATGACCCACCTCCCGATGATCGTTTGAACAGCCCCCAATGACCCCTCAATGCTATTATACCTCAGAGTATGGCAATATGCAAGTGGTAAAGGGCGAAAATACGCCGTGTGCAAGTTTCCTGAATGGGGATTTGCATACAGCGTGAAAATGTGAGGTCGGGCACGGCAGGCGCGTGCGGCTCCTAAACCAGTTCGCCGAATAGAGAGACGCTTCCGGCGCGGGTCACGGTCACGGAGCGCAGCGTTCCGGCCTGCAATCCCTCCTCCGGCTCGAAATGGATCAGCCGGTTGGTGCCGGTTCGTCCGCACCAGCGGGCCGGATTCCGGGGGCTGACCCCCTCGACCAATATCTCCTGCGTGGTGCCGATCTGCTGTTTCAGGAAGGCTTCGACACGGAGCTTCAGGTCATTGAGCAGGATCTGGTTGCGTTCCTCCTTGACCTCCTGCGGAACCGAATCCGCAAGGGCGGCGGATCTGGCTCCCGGGCGGGGCGAATATTTGAAGATGAAGGAGTTGTCGAAGCCGACCGTGTTCATCACCTCGCGGGTCTGCTTGAAATCCCCGTCGGTTTCGCCGGGGAAGCCGACGATCACGTCGGTGGAGAAAGTCACATCCGGCATGGCGGCGCGGATGCGGTTCACTACCTCCAGATAGGAATCATGGGTGTACTGCCGGTTCATCGCCTTGAGCATCCGGTCCGAACCCGATTGCAACGGCAGGTGGATGTTGTGGCAGACCGTCCGGCTTTTGGCGATCGCGTCGATCAGCCGCCCGTTGAAGTAGGTCGGATAGGGCGAGGTGAAACGGATGCGCAGCAGCTCCGGAATCCGGTCCAGTTCTTCGAGCAGTTCCGCAAAGGGGGAACTGCCGTCTTCCGGCGGATTGGTGTTGCCGCCGAGTCCGTAGGCGGCGACATTCTGGCCGAGCAGCATGAGCTCGCGGGCTCCGGCGGCCACCAGCTCGCGGGCCTCCCGGACCACATCGCCGGGATCGCGGCTGATTTCACGGCCGCGCACATACGGCACGATGCAGTAGCTGCAGAAGCGGTTGCAGCCGCGGGTGATCGCGATCTGCGCGTGCCAGTTCCGCACATCTCCGGCAGGGCGGTAATGACTGCCCATACCGGTCAGCACCGCTTCGGATTCATTGAGGCTTGCGACCTGCCGCCGGTCGGCCCGGATCGATTCGATCAGCGGGACCAGCGTATGCAGCTGCCCGGTGCCGAGCACGAAGTCGAGGTGGGGCAGCTCTTTCAGGAGGTCGTTGCCGAGCCGCTGCGCCATGCAGCCCATCGCGCCGATGATCAGTTCGGGATGCTTTGCCTTGAGCTTTTTCATAAAGCCGATTTTGCCGATCGCCTTGCGCTCGGCCTGCTCACGGACGCTGCATGTGTTGAAGAGCAATACGTCGGCCTGTTCTTCGGAGTCGACCATCGTGTGCCCCGCTTCCACCAGCATCCCGGCGAACGCTTCGGAGTCGCGTTCGTTCATCTGGCAGCCGTAGGTTTTGATAAAGATTTTCATGGATTTACAGCAGTGTCAGGTTGTCGCGGTGGATCAGTTCATCGTCCACATTCGGGCCGAGAATGGCATGGATCTCGTCGGAGTGGCGGCCGCAGATCTTCAGGCAGTCGGAGGCCTCGAAGTTGACCAGCCCGCGCGCGAAGGGGACGCCGTCCGGTCCGGAGATTTCGACCGCGTCACCCCGCTTGAAAACGCCCGATACGAACTTCACGCCGGAGGGCAGCAGGCTTTTGCCCTGCTCTTTGACCGCCCTTGCCGCCCCCGCATCGACCAGCAGCACGCCGGAAATCCTGCTGAAAAAAGTGATCCACCGTTTGCGCCCGGTCAGGCGGTGGCGGCGCGGCAGGAAGACCGTCCCGACGTCCTCGCCGTTCATGATCGAATTGAGGATGCCTTTGACCCGTCCGTCGGCGATCCACAGATATTCCCCGGCGGCGGTCACGATCTCGGCGGCGCGCAGTTTCGAGCTCATGCCGCCGATCGAAAATTCCGAATTGTCGGTGTCGCCCGCCATGGCCTTGACCGTTTCGTCGAGCGACTCCACCACGCTGATCCGGTCGCCGAGCACGCCGTCGACGCGTTCGCGCAACCCCTGCTCGGTGGTCAGGATGATGGTCAGTTGCGAATCGGTCAGCGACGCGAGCATTCCGGCGAGCGTGTCGTTGTCGCCGAATTTCAGCTCGTCGACCGAAACCGGGTCGTTCTCATTCACGATCGGCAGCACGCCGTTCTCCCACAGCGCGTTGATGCAGTTCATCACGTTCAGATACCGTTTGCGGCTGCGCAGGTCGTCGGCGGTGAGCAGCAGCTGGGCGGTCTTGAAGTTCCGCTTGCCGCACTCCTCGTCGTAGATCGACATCAGCCGGGACTGCCCGATCGCCGCGAGCGCCTGTACCTGCGCGAGCTCCTTCGGGCGTTTTTTGAGCCCGAGGATGCGCATTCCCATGCCGACCGCGCCGGAGGAGACCAGCAGCACCCGGCTGCCGTGGCGGCGCAGCGCGTCGATGCCTTCGACCAGCTCCGCGATCGCTTCCTGGCTGGTGAGCAGGCGGGTACCGGCCTTGACGATGACCTGCCGGGCCTGTTTGACGACTTCCCGGCGGATGGCGAGATTGTTATGTTCCATAAAACTTCCGTTTTGTTGAATTGCAGTAATCCAAGTAATATACACCGCGGTCAGTTGACTTTCAACAGCGTATAAGCCCCCGTGCCCGGAACTTCCACGAGAGTCAGCGCGCCGTCCCGCAACAGGGTGCGGAGGTGCCCGGCGAGCCTGGCGTTTTCTTCGTTGTAGGCTTCGAGATAATCCGGGTCCTGACTGCTTGCGCCGATCAGCAGGTAGTCCGCCCCGGAGTGCCGGATCGCGGAGAGTGTTCCGGCGGCATCCGCCGGAACCGGGGTGAAGTGCGCCTGCTGGAAACAGGGCGTGCCGATCCGGTATTCACGGGGAACGTAGAGCCCGCGCCGCTCGAAGACCAGCAGCAACCGGCTGTCGGCGGGGATATGTTTGCCGATGTATTCAAGCATGGTGAAATATTCCGGATCGCGCGCGGCGAACGACAGGAATTTTACCGGTTCGCGTGTTGAAAGCGTGTGCAGTTTCCACGCCTGCCGGTAGTGGTTGAAGCCGGGCGGGAAGATGCTGAAAGCCGCGGCCGCACCGATCGCGATCAGACAGAGCCGCCGCTGTTTCATGGTAAGAAGCGGCATCAGGAAACCGGCGCCGAGGGCGGCGAGAAAGAGCAGCGGGTACAGAAAGCGGGTCTGCTGCGAACTGAACGCCCAGAACAAATAGAGCGCCGATACCGCGAAAACCGGGTAACGCAGTATTCGGAACCGTCCGGGCGAACGCCTGCCGGTCAGCCATGCCGCCGTCGCGGCGGCCGCCGCCATCAGCAGGAACTGCCAGCCGAAAGTCACGCCGTCGAACGTCTTTCGGTCGAACGCCGCCAGAATCCAGCCTGACAGAATGCCGGAAATGCCGGAGAGGCCGTAAAGGTGGCTGCCGAGTTGAGTGTGGTAAAGTTCCACCTCGGCGGCGGGAGTTCCGGGGGCGAACAGGAACGAGCCGTAGGGATAGAACGGGTTGCCGGTGCAGAGGAAAGTGCGCAAATAGAAGGGAGCCATTCCGAGCACGGCTCCCGCCGCATAACAGCCGAAACGCCGGAGACGGTCGCGGTCCAGCGTGCCGAGCCACAGGAAGAAAAGCGCCAGCGACACCCCGCCGCCGGTCAGTTTGACCGCCGCCGCCATGCCGGAAAAAAATCCGAGGTACAGCGCCATCGGCAGCGGCTGCTTCCGGCAGAGCCGCAGGGCGGTCAGCCCGGCGAGGAGATTCAACAGGATATAACCTTCCGCATAGGCGTTGCGGTTCATCACCGGCGTGACCGGAGCCAGCACGACTGCCAGCGTCAATATGGCCGCCGCAACCTTGCCGCGCCGCTCCAGCAACAAATAAAGCCACGGGAAAATCAGCAGATAGCTGCTCCATACCAGCAGCCGGGGCATCAGCACTCCGCCGAGCTTGCAGGGGATCAGCAGCAGGAAGTGGTTCATCGACGCCAGCGCCGAATATGGATTGTCCGGCAGGACCGCCGCCGAGCCCTGCGCCAGATAGCGGAAAGGAAGGGCGGCCTGATAGACCTGTTCATCCCACGCATAAGGCAGGCAGAGGGCCGAACCGAGGGTGAACACTCCGAAGCCGGCGGTGAACAGCAGCAGCACCGGCCGCTTGAAGATGCCGGAGAGATCGCGGCGGAGCCGGAAAGTCCCGTAGAGAGCCGCAGCTCCCGAAACGGCCCAGAGTACAGGCCGGGGCGCCATCACGACCAGCGGAGCTGCAAACAGGCTGCAAAGGGCGATCAGGTCAAGCCCCAGCACCGTCAGAAGCAGAACGCGCAGAACGGAACGGCGGATGGCGGGAAATGGAAGCGTCGCCAGTACGCCGATTCCGTACCCCGCCGCCAGCATAAGCACCGAAGCAATCAGCGCGATCGCCGGCGGTTGTTGGAGCTGGGCGAGATGCAGTTCAAGGTTCATCGCTGTTTCTCCAGGCCTTCCCGGAGCAGCAGCGGCGAATCATCCCAGAGGGGATTGCGGAGCAGCAACGGAAAATCAGCCGGCGTCAGCCCTTTGGCCGCCATCACGGTGTGGAAACGCTCCTCCGCGGCGCTGACGATCTCCGGCGAAGCGTTGCGGCGGAGCACCATCAGTGCGAAGCCCGCGTTGAGCCCGCTCAACGGGAAATTGCGCTGTTCCCGCTCGAAGTAGCCCAATGCTTCCTTCTCCCGGCCGGAGGAGGCCAGCGCGCGCGCCATCAGCCCGTTGGCGTGGGAATAATTGGAAAGTCCGAGCCGCTTTTCCAGTTCCCCGAACGCATTCGCCGCGGCGACCGGATCTTTGCGGTCGAAGAGTTCGATGGAGCCTTGAAACAGATAAGCCTGCGGCGTCGGCTTGATATTCAGGCTTTTCCGCAGGTCAGCCGACGCTTTCGGAATATCCCCCCGGTCCCGGGCCAGCCGGGCGGAACGCAGCGCAAGCCCGGAGGCGAAATTTCCCCAGGCGATATATACCCCGGCCAGTATGCAGAACAAAGCGGCGATCCGGCGGGCGCGAACGGGGATTGCCGTTTGAACCGGTTCCGGGCGGGGAGCGCCGGACTTCCAGAACATGCCTGCCAGCAGCAGAAAGATCCCTCCCGCCAGCGGAGTGGAGAGCAATACGTCGAGCTGGCCGTGGAGCAGCAGCACCAGCGCGGCAAAGGCAAGTCCGAGCCCGATCCGGTCGAAGCTCCTGAGCCGGATAATGCCGCGGACCAATACCGTGATCAGCAGTACCGCCCAGATCAGGCCGATGACGCCGAAGTTGGAGAGATAGAGCAGAATCTCATTGTGCGGATGGGGGTGACGGTCGGCGACGAACGGGGTTCGGAAATAATCCTCCGGCAGATAATGGGGAATCACGTCCTCGAACCGCCCCGGTCCCACTCCGAAAAGAATGTTGTTGTTGACCAGATCGAAAGCGCCGCGCCAGAGCTGGATGCGGGAATCCGCATTGAGTTCCGCCGCGATCGGAGCCGGGGGCGCAAGCATGACGGTCAGGAACAGGGCGACTCCTCCGGCCGCGACGAGAATCGCGGGAAGCACCCTGATCCGGCTGGTCGCTCCCAGCTGTGAGCAGAGCAGCAACAACGCGGCGCCTGGAATCGCGATGATGGCGGCGCGGCTGGTGTTGGCCGGAAAAAGCAGCCACAGCAGAAAAACGGCGGAAGAGGCGGCGGTCAGGATCACAAGCCGGGCGTGTTTCCGGCACAGCAGCAGGAACGGGAACGGCAGGGAAACGGCAAGAAGGGTCTGATTCCAGTTCCAGTTCCCGGATAAACCGATCGGTTCCAGTTTATGAAAAAATTCGTTGAAGTTGATGATCAGAGTAATAACGGCAAGGCCGGTAAAGAAAAACGGGAGCTGCCGTTTCCAGCTGTCGGCCCAGGCGCAGCCCGCCAGCGGGAGCAATAGGTAGAAAAGGGCGACACAGAAACGGTCGGAGGGGCCGGATAGCCGGAATTGCTGCACGGCAGCCAGCAGGATTCCCGCTCCGGTCGTCAGCAGCAGCCAGCGTGATAAGCCATCTTTCAGCCAAAGGCCGGACAGAAAGCCGGGACGGAGAAAGATCAGCGCGGCGGCGAAAAAAGGCAGGACATTCAGGTCAACAAGAGGCACATCCCCAAAATAGGGGACGGAACCGAACAATACTTTTCCAAATCCCAACGGATAAGCAGTAAAACACAATAGAAAAAGAGAAGCAGTTGGAAAGGTAAAGAAGTTATTGTTCATGGACTTGGAATGAGAATGAAAAATGGAGGGCATTCAAATAGCCCTCCATTTCATTATTTGTGATCAGAAGTCACAAATTGAGTTTATTAGCTACCAGAGCCCACACGCTTGTCCTTGGCGTAACCAAAGGTCTGAGTTGCACCAACATTGGTCTTGCTGTGCCAGTAAGCGCCATCAGTGATGAACGCGTCATCAGTCGCCATTTCCTTCTGACCGGTAAAACCAGTCACATGCCCGCCCTGGAAGAGGACGTTGCCATACTTGGAGTGATTGGCCTGGCCACCATTCGACTTACTTGCAGTCTTGATCCTGTCGGCAGCGATACCGGAATCCGCACGGCCATAAGTCGCCGAATCGCCCTCCATCATACCACCGGCATAGTAGTAGTCACTGAGGCTGCCTTTCGTGCCTGCAGTACCATTCTCAGTCAAAGCCTGGGTGCCACTGCCTTTGGTGGTGGTGGACGACGGACAGATGTAAATGCTGTAGTCGGTCAGGTAGTCATTGACACGCAGAACTTCAAAACCATCGACACCCGCATCAGAGGGCAGACGGCTTTCGAAGTCGATCGAGTAGGTCTTCAGAGAGGTACCGATCTGCTTCAGGTTGCTGGTGCAGGAAATACGACGGGCCTTCTCACGGGCCTGGTTCAGAGCCGGCAGCAGCATACCCGCCAGAATCGCGATAATCGCGATCACGACGAGCAGCTCAATAAGGGTGAACCCACGACTTTTTTTCATTTTTTATCTCCTTTGATAATTTCTGTTTCGGCGTCGTCCACTGATTCGTTTCAATATTTGAACAAATAGGAACAGCTCCGCGCTCGTTGCTTATATTTTAGCAAAAAAATCCGAAATATGCAAGACCGAAACCATTTATTTTTCGACTTTTTTTGCCTTTTTTTCATAAAAACCCCGTTTTTTGAGGTTTTTGGGAAAAAATATTCGCATGAAACGCGGTTCAACACCGATTTAGGTTATCAAGGAGTTTATATGTCGTTCAGGTCTTTCTCCGGTTTATTGAGTTTTACTTCTACCGGAAACCGGAGGAGACCTCCGGTCCGATATTACTTTTTCTGAAAACTTAGTCACCTTCTGCCGCTTCACCGCCTTCGTCCGTACCGCCGGAGAAAGTCATGGTATAACCGGCATTTTGGACGCTGTTCCAAGCTCCGGCATTACTGACGGTAATGCCTCCTTTGGAGACGGACTCAGCAGCAGTCCCGGTAAAACCGGTTACATGACCGCCCTGAAACAGGATTGAACCATATTTGGAATGGTTGGCTTGACCGCCATTAGAGGCTTGGCCGCTGTAACCGCTTTTGTCGATTGCAATACCGGAATCGGCTCTGCCGTACATGGCGGAGTCACCCGCCATCATATTTCCAGCAAAGGCATAGTCGGCGTTCTCGGCTTCCAGTTCGTCGGTTCCGGAGCCTTTCGTGGTGGTGGAGGACGGGCAGACATAAATAGCGTAATCGGTCAGGTAATCATTGGCGCGCAGAACTTCAAAGCCTTCGGCTCCGGCCAGAGAGGGGAAACGGCTTTCAAAGTCGATCGCGTAAGTCTGCAATGAGGTGCCGATCTGCTTCAAGTTGCTGACGCAGGAAATGCGGCGGGCTTTTTCACGGGCCTGATTCAACGCCGGAAGCAGCATGCCCGCCAGAATCGCGATAATCGCGATCACGACGAGCAGCTCAATAAGGGTGAACC
>ERZ1034915.337-NODE-337-length-32624-cov-634.754460_pt1 | contig 32624 bp, 33 predicted proteins | sample MGYA00520592_ERZ1034915 | MGnify/ENA primary metagenome ERZ1034915 (study PRJEB33766, sample SAMN09781787) | gut metagenome | biome: gut microbiome | host: Homo sapiens | place: Madagascar | study: EMG produced TPA metagenomics assembly of the PRJNA485056 data... | reverse complement strand
ATCTTCAAGAACTGGAAGAAAAATATGACTATATCCTTATTGATACACACAATGACCACTCTGTGATTACCAATAATGCTTTAGTGATTGCGGATAAGGTTTTGGCAATTGCCAATGTGGATGCGGATGCTATGGGTAAATTATCGCTTGAGGAAGCGCATATTGAGTATTTGAAAAAAATGGAAATGGATTTTGTGACAGGAAAATCATTTGTAAATGCTCAAGTGGTTAAGGTGGGCAATAAGGTGAAAAAAGGCAGTGAAGCTCGTGCAGATGACCGCAATTTTGCTTTAGCTTTTGAGCAATTGATGGCAAAAGATTCTAGTTTTCTGGGGTACTTCTATGAAAGTGGTCAAATGGCAAAAGCCAAGACAGAAAATAAAACGATTTTTCATTTGGAAGATGACCCTCGTTACCAACAAAGATGTCATAAGATAAACTATGAACAAACCAAACAACTTTTTGAGAAGATTTTTGCTTAAGAGAGAAAATTTGTGGAGGAAAAAATGAATATACATTCTAAAAATTTTGTTTTAATGCCTAGACACTTAAGACGCTTTAATGGGGATTTGGTCAAACTTTTTGATGGCAGAAAGGGGAAAATCCTTTACCCTTATATCATTGTTTCAGAAGGGAAAACGAAGGTCGCGGTGTTGCTTGAAAAAAAGGAAAATTTTACAAAAATCCATCAAATTATCTCCTCAGATAAAGATAAAAAAATTATCGCACAACGTGATAACAAATTTTCGGAGTTAAAAATACGATGAAAGAACAGATAACAACTACTCTTCTTCATTTTGATTTTCATGATATCAGTCATTTCAGTTGGCTATTGCTTGTGGCTGTAGGTTCGTGCCTTATTTTCGTTTTTGTTCTGAAGGTTGTTCAAAGGGAAATCGATTTTGCTTATAGTCGAGGTGAGTTTATTTTTTCTATGGGCGTTCTATTGATAATAGCCTTTTCGATACTCTTCTGTATGCTTACACCAATTTCAGTCACTCAACGTACAAGTATTCAAACACAAACGTTCCAAATTCTAGAAAAACGGTCAATATCAAAAGATTTGGAACTTCTTGTCAAAGATCATGAGAATGTTGTTTCTGTAAAGAAAATTGATTTTACTCAAGAAAATGTAGAAGTGAAAGTTAATGAGAAATCTGACAGTTATATCGCAACAACTGAAACTGTAACTTATGAAGGACATCCTTGGTTACAACTCTTTAAAAATGTTCCGGAGTCGACAGTTAAAACTACAGTAAGTCTTCCTCAAAAATTTCTTAAGTAAAGCAGCAAAGAAATCTTCTAAGAATAAAAATTTATGATAGAACCACAAGAGAAAGAAGAAAGTAATGGACGAGAAAACAAATAGGTTAATAAAGAAAATCAAAGGATTATTGGCAATATCAAAAGACAGTGCGAACGATGAAGAATGCCAAAGTGCTTTCGTTTTAGCTCAAAAACTGATGATCCAATATCAAATTGACCAGCAACTAATTGAGGAAACTTTTAGCAACAAGCAAAGTATTCATGAACAAGAAGTGACGTCTTTAAAAAAATTGTATCGTTGGGAGCGAACTTTGGCTGCAGTTGTGGCACATAATTTTAGGGTTAAATATTTCATTAGAGTGAACGGAGGAAAAGGACAAATCATATTTTATGGCTTATCCGATGATTTGGAACTCGCAAAAGAGATTTATATTTTTGCTTATGAGTCAATTATTTATTTTTCTAAGCAATTTGTTTCACATAAGATGGCTAAAGTACTTACATCTCAAGGAAAATGGGATAAGAGGAGAACACAGTCTAGACGTGCTTTCTGTGAAGGAATTAAGAAAGCCTATATCAATGGTTTTTTGTCAGGTTTAAATCAAAAATTTTCAGAAGAAAAATCCAATATGGCTTATGATGTGATGGTGTTGACAAAAGTTCCAGAAATTGTTGAAGAAAGTTATCAAGAATTTTCTAAAGATTTTTCAATTTATGGTAGAAAGGAAAAAGAAAAGAAATTTACTGAAGAAGAAGCTAGAGCTTATTTTAAGGGAGTCAAAGAAGGAAAGCGTTCAGACCTTACATATGTTCGAATAGGAGTTTCTATTTAGAAATGTTATTTATAAAAAATGAAAAAGAAAATAAAATCAAAATTGAAAAATCTCTTTAGTCCTAATTATGAATTAAGTCTATGTGAGGAGATTATCTTTTGGACCATATATTCAATAGGGATGGTTTTGATGGCAATACTTTTAGTTTGGGATATGATTAGAAGTTGATTTATCAGACGTAGCTCCCATAAAATAATATTTTTAGAGAAGCAGGTGCCTTCTGAAAAGAAGTAGAGGCTCGATTCCTCTGTTCTCAATATAGTCGCCCAATGCGTGAAAGAGTAGCACAAGACTAAGCGAAGCGTATGACGATTATTACAATTGAATACTCGGCTTGGCAGACTCTTGACGAGAGTAAAAGGCCAATGTCCGCCCCTCTTATCAGCGTAGCTACTAAAGGGAGTGTGAAGTAGTCTGGATCGTGAGATCTTGTCCTGTTTTGCACATATTTTACACCGTTTGTCTTTGAATAAACGTATAGAAGAGAAACCCTCACAGAGAAGTTAGGAGTGTGAGACCTAACTGGGTAATGTCAGATGTAAAGTATGGGGAGTGAACCACCTGCCTGCGAGGTAAGGGTGAGCTACAATAAAGGTCAGTGATGCTGTAAAGGTACCTTTGAGTTTGGAGTTAACTAAAAACTCTGCGACTAATTTTATTCACGTCTATAGGGCGACCAAATGCCATAATAAACAGAAGGAGATGAAATAGAGATCAGTGATTAAATAATCGTTTAAATGGGAAAAGTCCGATAAAATAACAGAAAGGTTTTGATATAATAATATTTAAAGGATCAGTTATGTGGAATTTAGATATTATTGAAAAATGGGGAATACCGTCGATTATTGTGACAATTATAGTGACGGTACTTACTTTTATTATCAAAAAGCGATATAAAGAGATGACAGATAGACAAGAAAATTTAGAGAGATATTTTAAACCACTATCACTTAGTTACGGCTTTGGGGAATATGATACCCAGATTCCAGACAAGAACTTGAATTATTACACACTTAAACCATTTCAGTTCATGATTTTACAAGGCGATATTAAAGCCTACACAATCTATAATTACTCTATTAGCAAAAGGACAGGAGAAAATCAACTTGAAGGAGGTCAGCCACACATTCCAACCTTTGAAAAAATTAAACATGAACAAAACTCAAAAATTAATTATGCTAGATTTATGAATTGTATTCCAGATGTCATAGAGGAAGATATATATGAATTTGAAGTCTTAGATAATAACAGAAATGCAAAAAAAATTGAGATTTTTTCGTATTATACGGTGATTGAAGACTATACTGGGAAATATGATTGTTATCTTATTATTTATACCGTGGATAAAAATAGTCACAATATGATTGGCAGTTACGCTATTGATAAATTTTCATCACTTGTATCAGCACCATTTAAGCTTGTGATAGAAGGACTGATTCCAACCCAAGAATGTGCGGAGGAATTTTATAAAACCTTATCAAGATTTTTATACAATTACAAAGATTTAAGAAAACGGGTTAAAGATAATTTTTAATATAAAAATGAAAAAAAGAAGTAAGGCAGCTATTTTTAGTTGTCTTTTTTATACAAACATAGAAAAGAGAAGATGATGATAAACGAACAAAGAAAAACAAGAATTATTGATATTAAAAAGCATACTGGAAGCGCAAAATGCGCTCTTTATGATGTGACCGTTTATGAGGATTTAAAAGTTTATCCCTATCGAGGACGGCTTTACCCAAAACTGAAATTTGAAGAAGTCAAGACACTTCTTTCACAAGGGAAATTTAAACTCACTCTATTGAGTCAAGCACTCTTTAAGAAGAGATTCCAAACAAATTAAATTTAAACTTTCTTTTAAGTGCTATTATTACTTGACGACGAACAAAAATAATAATATAATGTAATTATCAAAACAGGAGAAAAATATGATTGTCAAAACCAATGATTTGTTAAGAAAAATCCTAGATAATATGGATGAGGATATTGAATATCGCTTATTTTCAGAACGAGCAGAAGCGGGGATTGACACAAAGGAGCTTGCGCCGTTACATGGATATATTGAAAAAGGAACACTTATGGCAGGATTAAAAGAAAATCCATACTTGAGGGTAGATATTCGTGAAGTGTTCGCAGAAATTTGGAATGTTGTGGCCTATTTTGAATTTAATGGACGTCGTGTTTGTGAACGTCAAGCATTTGGAGAACAAATGTTTGCCTTAGATGAAGAATTCTTCAAACAAGGAGAATATGCAACATTTGTAGAAGAAAGCTTACTTGCTTCAAAAGGAACTCGAGAAATGATTGTAGAAGATTTATCTGGCAATCTTCCAAGTTCTATTATGAAAGATTTTATGCACTGGAAAGCCAATGGTGGCGAGTAAATCTGTCTTTATTTTGATATAATAAATATAGATTAGAGGAGTGTTTATGGCAAGGCCAGCAAGATCATATGAAGAAAAAGTAAAGCCTTATTTAAAGGAAATTCGAAAATGGCGTGATCAAGATGTAAGTATTGTTCAAGTTGCTAAACGTTTAAATGTCACACAGCCCTTTTTAAATACGAAAGTAAAAGAATATCCAGAACTTGAAAAAGCATTGAAGGCTCGTCCTCTAACAGAAGAAGAACGAAGAAAGAAAGCAGAGAATGAAGCGGCATATCGTGCAAGATATCTAAGCTCAACGAAATCTTTTATACGTAGGCATGCGACTTTTGAAGAAAATCAAGATTTCATTGCCCTTATTCTTGAGAAATCAAATAAAACTGAAAGAGAAAAAATAATAAAACAAATATTATACTGTGAAAAAAAGGAGTAAAATATGAAATTCACAAAAAAACAATGGATCATTGGTAGTATCGTGGCTCTTGTTTTGGCAGGAGGCGGTACAGCTCTTGTGGTGAATCATCAAGCACAGGTTCGTGCAGATAAAATCGCACAAGAAGAAAAAGCAGCTTATGATAAATTAGTCAAAGCTGCACAAGAAGCAACTAAAAAAGCAGAAACTTTCAAAGCTGAAGCCGATGTGAAATCTGCACAAGATGCGTTCAAGAAACTTGAGGAAAAAGATAAAACTGCTTTGAATGCACGTGTAGAAAAAGTGCGTCAAAATTGGGATTTGGTCAATAAAGCAGAGAAAAATGTTGTCAATGCAGAAAAAGCTAAAACCGATGCGACAGTCAAAACAGCGCAAACGGCCATCAACCAATTAAAAGCGGAGATGACCAAAGCGAAAAAGACAGCCTTGCAAAAACGTTTAGATAAAGTAAAAGCAGACATTAAAGCCAAAAAAGATAAAGCGACCGCAGAAAAGAAGGCTCAAGAAGCAGCGGCTCAACAAAAAGCCCAAGAAGCACAAACTGCAATGCAAAATAATACACAAACTCAAGCTGCAGATGTAAATAATACGACTGCGCCACAAGCAGAAACTCCAGCTTCTAATGGTGGAGCAGCTTATAGTGGTTATGCGCCAGCTCCCGCTCAAAATAACTCCGGCTATGTGGCTTCAGCACCGAGTGGAGGTAGCGCTCAAGCACCAGCTCAACCACAACAGAGTACAGGTAATCCTGCATATAATAGTGGGGCGGGGGCAAATGCGAATTCACATAAACCAATGGAAGAAATTGATAAATGGGCTGAGAATGCTAATAATAACATCAATAATGGATGTGCTAACGGAGGCTTATAAAATAAATAGATCGATCGACAGTAAAAGCAATTCGAAGGGATTGCTTTTTTGTTTTCAAAATTCATTGTGTAAAGGATGAGATAAAATATGTTGCTTAATGATCACTTTTTAAATTTCATGATTGGGTTTGGGATATTTTGGATAATATTTGCCATTCTTTATTTTGTTTTACTCCTATTGTATGGCGAAGATTTCCCTTATGTTATCAGAGATAAAATCCAGTACAATAGAAATATGAGAAAAAAGAAGAAAGAAAAAATGGAAAAACAATATTTTGTACCATTTAAGGTAGAACTTACAGGACAAACTGCTTCAGGAGAAACGCAAAGCTTAGAGGCAGAAGTTAGGGGGGATGCTTCTCTATTAAGCATTGAAGCAGAACAAGAATACATCCTCATTAATAAATTGAGTGAAGCGGGCATTGAAATCAAAGCCCGTTTTATTGATGAAGAGATTCCAACAGATAAAGCAAAATTTCTTTTCATGCTTGGGGAAGCCTGTTATGCGGCGACTTTTAAGTTTTATGTCCCTGAGAGTGAGGAAGTAGAAACCTCCGAACAAAGGGAAAAGCTTTTTGAAAACTTTATGGAGGATTTGACAGAAGCTGTGAAAACTTATCATACATTAGGAGAAAAGGCTGAAAAAATAAAAGATGGTGCATAGAGTAGTAGAGAAAAATGAAAGGAGTAGAATATTATATGAAAATAATATTGCTCGTTGCATTGTGGTTTGAACAATCCCCATTATTTAAGAAAGGTTCATGGCTTAGAATTATTTTAGGTTTTTTAACAATGATTTTGGGTGGTTTTTTCCTATTTTCAATTGTCGTAGCTGTTACAATCACTCATACAATTGCTTTACCTTTATTTTTTATTTATGTTGTTTGGTTTTCTTGTATTGCTGCTTGCTTTTTTTTAAGATGGATTTTTGGAGTTATAGTAGGTTTGGAGAATTGACTGTATTTCTTTTTTCGTAATTTGAAGTCTCGTACAGTAATAGGAAGCAAATTTTTAGGTTGCGTAAAACGGAAAATAAATTAAAACATTCGAACAAGCGATTCTAAAGAGTTGCTTTTTCTTTGTCCGAAATGACGTTAAACTATGCAAAATATAACGCCAAGGTTATATTTTTTTGTTTCTAAAAATAAAAAAACAGGAGGAAAACATGCAGAAACAAACCAAACGTCACAGGTTAAAAGAAGCCTTGCAGGATCAAAAAGTGACACATTTTCGAATGCGTAAATCAGGCAAGCGCTGGCTCACCCGATGTTCGATTATCGTCGCAATGGCAGGGGGCGCAGGAGTTGTTGTGATGACCCACCCTGAGTTAAGAGCACAGGTGGTTCACGCTTTGAGTTTGCCTTCAGGGAATACTCAAATTGGAACCATTGGAAAAGCCCCCGTGATTCAAACCTCTAACAATAGCTTCTCCACCATGCAGCCCTTGTTTGACAGTTTAATCAGTGGGAAACAACCTGACTATATTGTAGGGGATACCCATGATGGGACAGGCGGCCAAGCGGTAGGTTGGCACGGGAACACCTCTTATGCAGGAACTGCGATTTCCAATGCGGATACCCTTGTCAATGGAACGCGGGGCTTGTCTTACCAAACCATTCGTCACGGGCTTATGCTTCAAGACGGTTTCCAAGCCGGAGACAAATTCAACTATGTCTCTAAAGGGCAATTCGTTGCTATTCATAATGTAGGTACCGCATACGATGTCAAAGCTAAAAAGAACATTCCTATTGGAATGAAGGTGACAATCAATGATGCGACTTACTATGACTCCAGAAGCTCTCAAACGCCACGCAATGTCTTTAACGATGGTTTCCGCCTTTTAGTGGCCGCAAGAAACAATGGGGGAACCATTACGCTGGGTTATATGGTATCCATGGATGGGATTGCCAACCCAGGGACAGGACAAGGCTCTGAAGGTGGCGGTTCTGGTGGCGCAGGAGGCGGCGCACAAGGCTCCGCCTCAGGTATTCCAGATTCGATTGGTATCAGTATCACGCTTTATGATATGAATACTAAACAAAACTTACCTGCCAATACGCTTGTAGCGATGAAAGTCTCTGATGTCGATGCAGGGCAATCCGCAGAAATAGGGCAAGGCGCAATCGGCTATATTGTTTCCAAACCAACTAATCTCGAAATCCGAGACAATATCTTGACGGCCAAAGGTAATCATACCGTGGTTGGGGATTCTGGAACAATGAATGCCAATTCCTATGTGGCGCTCTATAATGGGGCTTCTACCGCAGTGAACTTCAGAGATACCAATGGGAATTTAGGGCAAGGTTCTATTGTTCAAGCCCTCTTTGGAAATATGGGACCAACCTCTGTCCGTCAACCTTTTGGCTATATCTCTATTGATAAAACAACCGATGCTTTTGGTAAAAATCCATGGAATGGCAATTACAATTTTGATCGCTTAGAGTTCGAAGTCAAGGATAAAGATGGAAAAGTTGTGGACACCATTAAATTGGACAAAGACGGTAAAGGAAAATCAAAAGCAGTTCCAGAAGCGAAGTATACCATTCATGAAAAATCGACAGACTGGTCGATGACAGGTCAAACTGTTCGTCCCGATGAAACCACTACAGTAAAAGCTGGAGAAACCACAACCGTAAAATTAACCAATAAAGTTGTTGTGGGACAACATACACTCCAAAAAACAGATAAAGAAACGGGAACAGAAGCACACGGTAAAGGTGTACTTAAAACAGCCCAGTATGCCTATTTCTATGATGACGATTCGACAGGCTCAAGCCCACATAAAAAAGGGGACCCTGTGAAATGGACCGATAAGCCCGGGCCAAAACTTCTGGCAGGCGAGAAAGTGACGTCTGCGGTCATTGGCGGTGAAAAAGTTGACTTTGGCGATAATGTGGTGATTGATGTTTCGGATGACCAACTTCAAGCGGCACTGGGAAATCTTCCGCAAGGGAAATATGGCGTTCGAGAAGCCAATGCAGGCGAAGGCTATGTGACCGATCCTACAGAGTACAAGTTTGAAATTAAGGAAACAGATCCCAACACACAAACGATCATTACACCAAATACAAACTCACAAGAACAATTGATTAAAGCCAAAATCACAATCGATAAAATGGTAACCTTGCCGAATGGTCAAGGCGGAGCAGGCCATAATGGGATTGAGTTCACGGCTAAACCTTTAGAAGGAACGAAGGGAGACCCTATTAAACTTGTGACAGGGGTGCACCCTGTGACGGGGGATGATGGTTATGCTTCTCAAGTAGTGCCTTATGGAGACTATGAAGTCTCAGAAACCAAAGGGGTAGAAGGTTATGAAAATGTGAAGCCGATCTATATCCATATGGAAACGGACACAGAGAAAGATTTATTGACCATCTCTGCTTCCTACAATAAAGATTTTTCTAATCCTTATACCATCCGCACCTATAGCTTGAAAGACAGCTCTACAAACGCTAATCCAAATGGCGAAGGCACGGTAGGCGAGGTGACCCCAGAAACTCCAACCATTAGCTTATCGACGCTTCGTTTTAATGACAATCCTATTCCTGAAAAAGTGCCAAGCATTGACATTGAAAAAGCCAATGACAAGCTGCCTAACGCAGGGGAAGGCAATCATAAGGATAAAGACAATAATGGGGGCGAAAATGACCGTGACACGAAAGACACAGCCCTTGGGGTTGCGCCAGATAAGACAACTGCGATTAAATTCCGCTTTACCAATAATGGTACTGAAGCCCTCCATCATTTGAAAGTTTCTGACAAAACTATTGAAGGTAAAATCAATGTGAAAGACATCGTTTGGACATTCAAAGGTGAAAAGCTTTCTGTGAATAAAGATGGAGAATTGACCACTAAAGATGGAAAACGCCTTGTCTTACAGCCGGATGAGTTTGTGACAGGGGAAGGTACTCTTCCAAAGCTTACAGATGGCAATTTACACGGGGATGAAGTGACCGTAGAAGGTGTCGGAGTGGACTCTGGCAAAGAAGTGGGCGACTCTGACAAGTGGTACGGTAAACCTCAAGAAGAAGTCCCAAGCATTGACATTGAAAAAGCTGATGCCAAACGTCCTGAAGCAGGCGAGGGCAATCATAAGGATAAAGACAACAATGTTGGGGAAAATGACCATGACACGAAAGACACGGCTAAGCTGCTCAAAGAAAAGGAAAAAACAACGCTTTTCATGCCGGTCACTAATAACGGCACAGAAGCATTGACGCATATAAAAGTCGTGGATAAAACCATTGAAGGCAAAAGCAGTGTCAAAGACCTTACGTTCACGTATAAAGGCAAAGCCTTAAAAGTGAATAAGGATGGGGAGTTAACTCTTGATGGGAAACTCTTAGTGCTTCAGCCCAAAGAAAGCATTGAAGTCAAAGGAATTCTTGATCCACTTGCCTCAGGCGAACTTCATGGGGATAAGGTCTCTGTGGAAGCTGTTGGCGTGAACTCCGGCAAAAAAGTGGGCGATGCGGATAACTGGTATGGAAAAGTTAAAGCAAACACACTTGTTGAAAAGGCAAAAGATGTTTTGCCCAAAACTGGTGAAGAAAAAGCCCTTTGGAGCTTCGCAGGCCTAGGTGTGCTTCTTGCTGCATTAGCTCTATGGCAACGTGATAAGCTCAAAGCAGTCTTCAATAAAATTAAAAAATAATTATAACTATTGATCATAAAGAGGGGTGGAGATGGGAGGATAGAATATGAAAATAGAAAACTTACTGCTTAATGAAGGAAATATCTCAGTTATTGGGAATCCTGACACTGGGAAAACGAGTCTTTTAAGACTTGTTGTTGAGGAAGCCTTATCTTTAAACATCTATGATGAAATCATTGTCTATACAGCTTATAGAGAGGAGTATGATGAATTATTAAAGAATGAGAAAGTGAAACTAGGGAAAGGTTTAAAAACTTCTCTAATTCCCAAAGTTTTTGAGGGGGTTAAATTATTTCCTTCAAAAAAACAACGTTTAGTCATTGTTGATGATTTTCAGGCAATATTAGAAGAAAACATCCACAACGGAAATGTCAGAAAGTATAGAGCAAGACTTAAGGATACTATGCGCCAAGGTATTGAAAGTCCAATGGAAATACAGCATATTTATGATAAAAATGACTTAGAATTATCAAGGTATATGATGAAGAAAAAATTGTGCAGCTATATTGAGGCCAAACCAAAATATTGTATTGCAAGTTCAGAAAGTCTGGATGATTTGCCCTTTAAGTTCCTTCAACATATTCATTTTTCTAGGTTAAATAGTGGTTTTCCTCTAGGTCATTTTGAGTATACATCTACTCACAATCTTAATGATTATTTAGAGGAGAGTAAAGAAGATTACTGGGGGAATTACTAGAAATTGATCCCATATTACTTGAAGAAAAAAATTCCAAGCATCAAGAATACTTTATGGAATTTATCCAAGAAGTCATTGCGCAGGAAATATATCAGAAATTTCAAGTATGGGAAAATGAAATTACACGAGATTTGGATGTGATCAAGTCGCAGTTAAAAGAAGTTTTGAAATCTCCTGAGATTGTATAATACAAAAAAGGCACGTCACTGTTGCTTTTTTTATTTTTAAAATTTAATAAATAATAGAAATGGAGGCCAACTTATGGTCATGGATTTTTCCAAAAAACAAACAAATGAAAGCACAGAACTTGAGTTCGAAAAAGTTGAACAAATTGCTATTCTTTCAAAGAACGGCAGAGGTTGGACAATAGAGCTTAACCGGGTGTCCTACAATGGACGTCCACCGGTTTTAGATTTACGTTCTTGGAGTCCTGAAGGACGAATGGGTAAGGGGATGACTTTATCTGATCAGATTGCTGAAAATCTTTTCCTTACCCTTCAAGCTCTATATAATAACAAAGAAGAGCTTGAACAGGAAGAAAAAGAGGAAGTAAGGGGTGCTGAAGCGGTAGAAAATGCAGAAATCCTCCCTCACTCAGAACCAGATCTAAAGGCAAATGAAAACACTGTCTGGACACCAGGCAACATGGAAATTTAAAACCAACGTAAAGCAGATTTTTAGAAGTCTGCTTTTTAATATTTAAAGAAGGAAGGTTTATGGGACAAGAACAACAAGAAATGTACCGTGTTTTGATCCGTGATACGCCTCAAACAATACGCCAAAGCCTTTATTTACTAAAGGCTTTAAAACGGCACGTGGAAACAAAAGAGGCCGGACGTGAACAAGCACAGATTGATTTATTGAAAGCTAAAAATTATGCTGAAGATCTATCTGGACTCGAGGTTTCTCCTGAAATGGAAAAAGAATTTTTAGCAAAATCTCCATCTGAACGTCAAAAGATGCTTACCGAATGGGGCCAAGAGTTAAAAAGGCAAAATTTAGCACCTGGTGAGAAATCGCTTGAATTCTTGATGAAGACAGGAAAAGCAATCGCAGAACCTCAGCTTCTCGAGAAAGCAGTAAATTTAGAACAACTCAAAAATGTTCTAAAGGATTATGGACTTCAATTTCATATTAAAGCCCTCGATGATGGAAAGCATGAAGTGCTTTTTCTCGCTAAAGATGCCAATGTGGCACGCAATGCTTTTGCACAAGCTCTGGATGAGATTAGTCAAAACCCAGAAATAGTCTCAAGTCCGTCTCTTACACAGTCCATTAAAGAGGCACAGAAGGAAGAAGAGAAAGCAATTGCTGCTAAAATGCGTGAAAAAATGCAAGAACGTCAAGCTGCGACTCAACATACCATCACTCCAGGACAAGAAGAGCCAAATCTTGGCCAAACGTCTAGTCCCACTCACTCAGATTTTGCAAATCTTTCTGCACAAGAACCTGTGCCAGCTGCTTCAGCACTAGATCTCTTTGATGGAGGGCCAGATTTATGAATAAGCAGACACAAGGTGTGGGATATGGCATGGTAGGTATAACAGGAGCTTATCTTGCAAATAGAGCTACAGAGCTTTATCAAATGGCACCGGATGGAGAAAAAATTCAAACGGTCTTACAAATGCCAGATTTTATCCATGCACAACCTTGGTATCTCTCTTTGCAACAGGGGCCTATTTTAGCTTCTGGAGCAGTCCTTGTAGCTGCAGGATTAGTTTATGCGGTAAGGGATAACAGAGAATATGCGCCAGGTCGGGAACATGGGGATGCCAGATGGGGAACCGCAAGAGAATTAAAAAGCTTTAAGAATAAAAAAGATTTTTCGCAAAATATCATTCTCGGACAAGGCGCCTATAAGAATTTTGGAAAAGCTAAATTCTTTAAGAAAAGTCGAAATAATAACGTCATCGTTATCGGTGGATCTGGTGCAGGTAAGACAGAATCGTTTATTTGGAATAACCTTATGCAAATGAATTCTTCCTATCTTTTGACAGATCCTAAAGGGACAACGGCCAGACGGTTTGGGAAAATGTTCCAAAAGAATGGGTACAAAGTTCGTGAAGTCAATTTTGATACTTTAAGCAATTCGGATCACTTCAATCCATTTGCTTATATTAAAGATGAAATTACCCTTAAAAAGGTAATTCGTATGCTTATTGATGCAACCAATGCAGAGCACGAGAAAAAAGGCGAACCTTTCTGGGACAAATCCGAAGAAATGCTTATTACTTCATTGATGGGCTTCCTTTACTATCGTTATCGAGGCGATGAAAGTCATAAGGGAGATGGTGTCATGCCAAATCTAGCAGATATAGGCACGTTGATTGGACTACTTCCACGTAGACATCCAGAAGTAGAAAGTCAGCTTGAATTCATGTTTAAAGCTCATGCAAAACGTTTTGGCGCTGATAATTTTGCCTATATTCAATGGCGAAAATTCATTGACATGTTCAAAGATAAGACAAGAGACTCCGTTTTAGCTATTACTGTAACTCGCTTCTCTATGTTTGACTTGAAACAAGTCCGTGAGTTTATTGCAGATGATAATTTGGAAATTGATAAATGGGCAAGCGAGAAGTATGCAGTCTTCCTTAAAATTCCAGATTTGGATGACACGTTCAATTTCCTACCTCTTATGGTTTTCCTTCTTGCATTTAGAACATTAGAACATATTGTTGATAATGAAATGGGGGGAGAGGCTAAAGTACCAGTACAATTCTTAATGGACGAATTTGTCAATCTTGGGAAAGTACCAAATATCAAGGAAGCTTTGTCTGTGTTCCGAAGTCGCCTGCTCTCTATTGTCATTGTTTTACAAAGTATGAACCAAATGCAGCGTAGTTACAAAGACTCCTGGAAGGAATTCTTTGGGAATGCAGATTCTTGGGTTTATTTATCAGGTTCAACTGAACCCGATACGCAAGAGTTTTGGATGAAAACTGGTGGGAAGAAAACGGTCTATCGTAAAAGCCGAGATAGAGGATTTGTACGTTCAGAGCCTGTAGGTATAGATTTAATTACATACAACGGTGTTTCTGAGCTTGATCGAGGCATGTCCCTGATTAAAATTGCCTCTGTTCCGATGTTTAAGGTACCAAAATATCATTATTTACAGCATCCAAAAGCTAAAGAAGTGGGGAGAAAGCCAGGAGATAAAAACTGGTGGGAACCACAACGCTATCGTAATCTAAGTGAAAGATACGATGCCAATATGAAGAACAACAATCAAGAAGAAGCAGAAGAAATTAATTTTTTAACTGCTTAAAATTAAAAAATAAAGGAAAAAACAAATGTTAAAAATTACTCAAACAAAATCAAAAATCATGAACGTAAAAGCCTATTTATCAATGCTTGCTTTTCTGGCTCTCTTTAAAGGACGAGAGGCCTCAGCGCAAACATCTGGCGCACAAGTAGGTCAGAACTTAGTGAAAGATCTCATGTGGCTTGTCACAGGTGGTGGGATATTGACAGCTATCTTTGGGATCATTGCTCTCATCAATGCAGGACGTGCACAAGATGCGCAAGGTAAGTCAGAAGCAGGTTGGTTTATTCTTGGTGGAATTCTCCTTGCGGCTGTTGGTGGTGGTTCAATGCTTTCTGGTGTCTTCTCAAATCCTCCAGGGAATTAAAAGAAAGCATAGGAGGGTCTTTTTATGGACTTAATTGCAACATTTTCTAAAACTCTAGCAGAATATGACTCATCCACTATGGGATGGGTAACTAATATTATTACAAATGCGACCACTCAGGTCGCTCTTTATTTAGCGGCTATTGTTCTCGTCATGGAACTAGCAAAAATGTTTGAACGAGTGAATACATCAAATAACGGAGTAATGATGCCAAGGTTCTTTGCGGAGATTGCTTGGCGTGGGGCAGTATCTGGTGTTATGATCGCCTTGAGTCGTTATATCGTTGAATTCATGGTTCTTGTTGGTATTGGCTTGGTTAAACTGATGGGGAAATATGCGAATGGTGCCTTTGATGTGCTGCCGAATGTAGATATTTCAAGCTCAACAAGTATATGGGACACCATAGGAGGGATTCTTACAGGGAATTTCCTCACATTTGCCTTGGCTTATTCTGTAGGTGTGCTGATCTCTCTTGCAGCATATGTCATGCTTACGGTATTAATCATGCTTCGATTCTTCCAACTCTATGTGTTACTCGCTTTGGCTCCGCTTCCTATGGCTTCATTTGCTTCAGCTGAACATCAAAATATAGGGATTACTTATCTTAAATATATTGGTGCTTATGCACTACAGCCGGCTGTTTTATTAACCGTTATTGGAGTTTATCACTTTATGAGCACTGCAGGTTGGGACATCTCGGGTTGGCAAGTTCCAGGGATTATGGCTTCAGTTGATGGTATTAAAGAGTTGCTCTCGGGTATTGTTCAAGGCTTTATCTTTATCATTGCCCTTTGGCAAAGTCATAACATCTCATCAAAATTATTAGGAGTTTAACATGGAAATTAAAGTATATAAGGATGTCTCCAAACGTCCAAAAACATTAGGGATCTTAACAGGAAGTCAATGGTTGCTTGTTGTTGCTTTACTTATTGGAATTGGGGCAGATATTGCAAATAGCATTTTAGGATTTCTACCCGATGCTTTGCTCAAACCATTCATTTTAGTGGTTGTCGCACTGGGAGCCGGACATGCACTCTTTCGACCTCACGGTTTACCTTTTACAACCTGGGTAAAGCTTCAACTTAAATACATAACAACTGTCCAAACACGACTTTACAAACAAGAAAAAACAAAGGAGTACCATAGAAATGATTTTAAGAAAGACAAAAAAATCAAAGAATGGCGTTGAGGAACTGCCATCGAAAAAACTTAAAGCTGCGACCACTCAAAATTCTTTACAGTATAAATACTTATATGAAAATGGGATTATGCACGTTGTCGAGGATGTTTACTCAAGAACCTATGATTTATTGCCTATAACGTATACTACAGCGACAGATACGGAACAAAAAATCATCCTTTCACAATACAATTCTGCTCTTAATCAACTTTCAAACAATGACCACTTCCAATTGACTCTCTTGGTAAAGAAAACACCAAAAGGGGAGTATATGGAAGAAAATGCCTATGCTCCGAGAGGTGACGGTTTTGATCATTTTAGGGAAGAATTTAATACAATCATCGAAGATAATTATGATAAAGGTCATAATAATTTCAAAGTTGGTCGTTTTATTACTTTATCAACTCATGCTGCCAATCAACGTGATGCAAGACGAAATTTGGAGAGTATGTCAGATAACTTCTCAGAAGAGTTACGTGCAATCAAGTCCGGCTTAACACCGCTTGAGGCAATGGAGCGTTTGCAAGTTATGAATGACATTTTAAGACCGGGGACACCTCTTTATGGGGACTACTCAGATCTTGAAAAACAGAAGCTCCGTAGCCATGATTTAATTGCGCCTGGAGTATTGAACTTTAATCGTCCGGGGAAAATTTCCTTTGGGATTAATGATAAAGAAGGTGAAGTGCTCTTTTTAAGAGATTATCCACGAAATTTATCTGACAGTATGTTTAAGGAAATGACTGAGGCAGGGATCGAGATGGTTTTAACTATTCATGGCAGTCCTTACTCAATTGCAGAAACAAACCAAAGTCTACGTACAGCCTCTATGGATGTGGAAGGCGAGGTATTGAAACAACGCTCTAAATCTTCTCATAAAGGTTCTGGCGGTGATTATATTGCACGTGGAACACGTGAATACTATGAAGATGTAAATGAACAAATTGACTTTGTGACGGAAACCGGAGACACTCAATTTTCTACTACAATTATGGTTTATACCTGGGCAGATAATAGCGATGAACTTCGGCATAATATCCAACAGATTAATGCAGTAGGTAAGAAGTTTGGAGCTAACTTTGAACCTTTCTATTTGACTCAAGAGCAAGCCTTGAACAGCATCCTACCTCTTGGAAAGAACTATATGGACTTTGAAAAGAGTTTTGTTAGAAATCTGCTTACACCGAATCTCTCTGTTAATTCTCCATATACTTCACAAGATATACAGCATAAAGGCGGAAAATTTTACGGGATTAATCTTCTGAGTAAGAACAATATCTTGATTAATCGTATGTCTGATGAACTGAAAAACTCCAATGGTGGGATTATGGCAGTATCTGGAGGTGGTAAGTCTTTTGCGGCTAAAAACGAAATCATTTCTACCCTTCTTGCAAGGCCAAAAGATGAGGTAATAATCTTGGATCCTGAGCGAGAATATATTCCAATTGCTAAGGAATTTAAGGGACAAGTTGTTCATGTTGGACCAGGTTCTCCTGTTTCTGTTAATGCCTTAGATCTTGAAGATACGGAAGGTCTAGGTATTGAAGGTGATCCTATTGCGGATAAGGCTAATTTTTTACTTTCAATATTTGGAAATATTTTGGGTCGTATTACACCTACACAGCGTACGCTTATTGATAGAGTTACAAAGGAAGTTTATCGACAATATGAAAAACCAAATCTCCAAGATTGGTTTGGTATTTTAAAAGAAAACCAATCAGAAGAAGCCCGAGATCTTGTAGGGGGATTGGGTATTTATATTGAGGGATCTCTTAATATGTTTGCCAAAAATACTAATGTAGATCTCAATAGTCGTTTGACAATTTATGATACAAATTCTTTAAAAAATGAAATGGTCGTTTTTGGTTATATGGTTATTTTGGATAAAATTTGGAATAAGGTTGTTGAAAACCGTCGTAAAGGCGTTGTCACTTGGGTCTATATTGATGAGTTCCAAATACTTATCAATCCTAACCAAATCCAACAGCTCCGTGAAGCTGCTTCAAACATCTATGCCCGAATTCGTAAATATGGAGGTAATCCAACCTTCATGACACAATCTGCAGAAACAATGGCAGCTACTCTTGAAGGACGAAATATTATGTTTAACTCAGACTTTTTAATACTGCTCCAACAAAAAAGTGGAGTGTTAAAAGCTTTGATCGAAGAGTTTAATTTAACAGATAAGCAAGCTTCATATTTGAGTAGTCCGGCTGCAGGGGCAGGGTTAATTATAGCGGGTTCTAACATCATTCCTTTTTCAAATAAAATTCCAAAACAAACAGCACTCTTTAAATTAATGGATACGAAGGTGAATAATGACAGACAAACAAGCGCCGGATGATCTTTTCTCCTCTAAAAATAAAAACAGTTTTGAGGGGAAGGATACTAAAAAAGGTATGCAAGATCTCCTAAAAAAGAAAAGTAAAGGACAGCTTTTTAAAAATGCACGTGCTAGTTATGGTAACGTGAAATTAACTAAAGGAAAGACGAATAAAAAAAATCTTGGCTTTAAAGCAAAACGTAAACTCAAACTGGATACGAATTCAAGAAAAAAAATTCCTAAGTTAACAGACGGATCTCCTAAAAAAGGAGTTTTTTCAAAAAAACTTGTTGAACCTTCTCACTCAAAAGAGCAGGTTAAATTTATTTCTAAGTCAAGACAATCGCAATCAAAGAAGAAAAATAGCGTTCCTACACCTACAGCAAAAACTAATCTAGTCCAAGCAACAAAGAAAATGGGAGGTGTCTCCCTAGAAAAGAATGCTGTGAATGTTCTTGCTCAGGATGAGGATTTAGAAGCAGTACACCATTTTAAAAGCAGTTATGACAAAGGTAAGAGTTCTTTTGAAGCAGGAAAAAAAGTACATGCTTTTATGACCAAGGGGGAGAAATTTTCTCGGAGAGTAAGTGTAAATAAAGCAAACGACTTACGGTTCGGATCAAAAGGGATTAACTCCGTATTTTCTAATTCATCCTCAAATGCTGCTTCTAATAGTTTAGCCGCAAAACTAAGACAAATAAGACAAAAAAGCTTCCAGATGGTACAAAAATATATCCTAGCTCTAATCAAAAATCCTTACATTCTTGGTTTTATAGGAATGGTTGTTGGAGGTTTTGCTTTCTTATCTGTTGGAATAATTCTTTTCTCAAGTTTATCCAACCAGGATGAGTCGAACTCTTCTTTAGATGGATTAGAATATGTGAAGCATTGGTCAGGTCGGGATGCTTATACCTCTTCGTTACTTGCACAGCGTTATGGTATTACAGAACAACAAATTGATGGCTTTATTAAAAGCCAAGGGTATGAAAAGGTAGATGCTAGGGCTTCTGGTAAAGAATTCTTACGTTTACAAAAAATATCCGGAATCGATGTCCGGGCTCTTGTAGCCTTTGCGCAAATGGAGTCTTCATATGGAACAGCCGGTGTTGCAGCAGATTTTCCGAAAGGGAATATATTTGGTTTTGGAGCGTTTGATAATGATCCAAACCAGGGCGCAAATTGGGATAATACTCGAGCAGTTAAGGAATTCAGAGACTATCAAATTGACACTCTGGGAAACAAAACACTTAAAATTATGGATCAAAGGGCAGAAGCCTTTGCGAATCATACCCTTAAACCTGGTGAAGGCGTCTATTGGACGGCCCTTTACAGTGGGAAAAAACGAGCTGCAGTTATGCAGGATTTCGATATGTACATTGATGCACATGGCGGGACACCGGATCCCCCAGGAGGCTATGGACCTGTTGGAGGAAATGGTGGTGCTGCAGGAATAAAAGCACTTGATGAAGCACTTGGAAAATCCATTGCAGGAACTTATGGAGGCGCAGATGGTCAGTGTTACGCTCTAACAGCTTTTTACGCTCATTCGGTTACAGAGAACATTCCAAAGCTTGTTGGGGGTATGAATGCCTCAAATATCGGGAGTGATTACCCTTGGGATAAATGGGGATGGAAAGTTGTCAATACGCCAAATTATAAACAGATAAAAGCTGGAGATATTATTAACTTTGCGGCTGGTGCAGATATGGGCGGTTGGCGAGTAGATCCGACATATGGACATACTGGAGTTGTAGGGAAAGTATTGGGTGATAATCGCCTTATTATTTATGACCAAAATCCAGGACCTGCAAAAACGTGGGTATGGACGTACACGAATAATTCTGTCGCTTCAGTTATCCATCCCCCTAAGTAATTTAAACTATATAAGAATAAGGAGGCCGTATGGTCAATCGATCAAATGTACGCAAGCTCATTATCATAAGCGTAAGTTTCATTTTGTCGCTTGTCGGAGCTGTGGGCTACATAATTTATCACGGTGGGAATTCGAGTAAAAAAGAGCTTCCTCCAAAAATTGTTCAAAAAAGTCAAGAAACACAAGACAGTTCTGCAAAAGAAGAGCCTGTCCACAAAAACAGTAGTGAAAAGTCAGACTCAGAAGATGAAGGAAGCCAAGTTGTTGTAGAGTTTTTGAAAGTCTATAGTAGCTGGGAACTAAATGCTTCATCTATTGATGATCGACAAGAAAAACTTCAAAGTTTAATGACAGAAAAAGGTTATCAAAACTTACATATTGCTGAAGATGCGACGAGCCTTAAGTTGATGATTGAAGCCTTTGAAAAAGATAAAACTATTAATACGAGCAATTCCTCTCAACTTGTCTCAAGGTCGTATATCAAAAGCAAAGTCTTTCAAGATGCGAGTAATAAGGCGCTATATTATGTAGAACTTTACTATACGGAGTGTCCTATTTATCAAGATAAGGGCTATCCAGTAGTCGCAAAAATAAACTTGTCTGTTCAGAACTCTAAAGTTGATGCTTTAGATGTCACAGATATTAAAGCACTTCCAGGAGGAGAAAAAAATAATGGCGGAAATTCCTAAGACACATCTCAATCGTTTATCTAGTCTGCAGGGGAGAATTTCTAAAGAAATCCTTGCACGAGATAAGGCAAACGAAAATATCAAAAAACTGCAGGAAGAGATTGAGGAAGTTCAATATAAGATGTTTCAATCTGTATTGCGTGATACAGATCTAAGCTTTACTGATGCTATGGAAGCTATCCAGGTATTTGTTGGTGAAGATAGTCAGACAAAATCGGACACTAAGGTGACACCAAGCCAAAATGAAAATAGAAATGAGGAACATCATGAAGTTATTTGATGGTTTAAAACGTAAGGCTAAATTTTATTATGAATTAACGGAGTGCCCTTACATTGATACTGAAAAAATTATGGATAACGCTCAGCTTATCCAACACATGGATGACGAAAATCAACATTTCCATAGAGATTATTTAAAAGGTAGTGTTTTGGTTTCTAAAATTCGTAATAATGAAGCTGCAGAAGTTGTTTATGCAAAACGGTTTAATCTGCCATTGCCAAAAGATACGGATTGGAATGGTGAACTTAAAGAATTTTTCAAGAAAAGACCAGGGCCTTTTGAAATCTTAGAACAAGAAGAACATCCAAAAGAACTGGAAGAAGCTAAGGTAACAGAAGTAAATAATTTTGCTTCTTCTTGGAATGACGTGATGTCTCAAAAACAAGACTCCTCTCTTGTTAAAGAGTCTCCCTCCTTGAATAAAGGGGAGGAAGAATATAAAAATGATTCTAGTTTAGAAAATAATCTTGCTGCAGAGGAAACTGAACGTCCTTCATATAATTTCATTAAAGAAAATCAGAGTAATATGGAAGAATCACTAACTTCTCCAGTTTCATCTTTCACTTCAGAGTCTGAAAAGCGTTTAAATCTTGGAGCAGACTACATGGAGCCGTCACTTGATGATCTTATTGGAAGAGCTACAGCAATTCCCCTCAAAATGTCATCTTCATTACCTGAAGAAGGTTTTGAGACTGAAAATTTTGAAACGGCTCAAGACTTTATGGCAGGTTTTGCGATAAAAGCACGCCAAATGGTTTTGGAGTTCCTGGAAGCAGAAAATAAAAAAATATATGCGGAAGTTGCTTCTCAAGATCGACGTGCAGAAATTCCAGAAAAAGTCCGAGTTCAATTTGAAGGGGAAAAGGAAACGATACTTTATCAAAAAGAACAAGAACTTCTGGAAGAATTGTCCTCTAATATCCAAGCTGAAGAGGAACGTCATAAAGCAGCTCTTGCAGCTATCAAGCAAGAAAACGAAACCAAACGTAAGAAGACAGCTCAAAACATTCAAGACACTTACGCAGAGAAAATCACTCTCGAAGTAACAAAACGCTTTAATAAAGAAACACAGCATTTGTCTAATATTCTTGAAGGTAAGAAATCTGCACTTGCCATGCGACAAACAGAAATGATTCAAGGCCTTGAATCGAGCTTTAAAGAAACCCTGTCTGAAGTAAATCGAAACCAGGACAAAGTCTTGAAAGATTTATCTACGCTTCAGCAAGCCGATAATATTATTGCACTGCAAAAACAAAATGTAGGATAGGAGGAGCCCATGTATGATCCAGACCGTCTAAAAAATGAGGCCAAAAATACAGATATTTTGTCTGTCGCAAAAAGCCTAGGTATGGAGCTTGATAAAATATCAAGTCATTACTACTCTTGGAAGTTACATGACTCTTTAATTATTGATACAGATAAAAACATCTATCATTGGTTTTCGAGAGGGCTCAGAGGAAAAGATACGATTGATTTGGTAGAACGAATCAATAATGTCTCTTTTAAAGAAGCGCTGCAGCACATTCTTGGCTTAGATGCACAAGTTCTTTCTCTCAAGCAGAAGGAGCCTCAAAAGCCATTTGTCTATCGTGTTCCAGAGGCTAAATCATTTGATTATGCACGGAAATATTTAAAAAATGAACGAGGTCTATCGGATGAAACGATAGACTTTTTTCTCTCTAAAGGTGTAATTGCGCAAGGCATCTATAAAGACTATAAAACTGGAGAAACTGAGCCTGTTGTTGTATTTAAAAATGTGGATCTCACAGGTCGAATTGTCGGAGGTGCTTTGCAAGGTATATGGTACAACAAGCAAAAATACAAGAAAAAAGGACGTTTAAAAAAGACCTTACGAGGATCTGAGCATTATTCAGGATTTCAAATTGATGTTGGTGAAAAAAAGAATTTTGCTCACTCAACCAAGGAGACTCCTTTTAAACTTTATGTTTTTGAAGGACCTTTAGATATGATGGCTTATTATGATCTACATAAAGAACGCCTTAACAATGCTCGTTTAGTTGCTTTACATGGGCTAAATAAAGGAACAATTTCTAAAAGCATTGTGGATGCCTTGTGCTCAGACATTGAGAGTTATAAAAAGCTTGAAGAAAATGTCATACCGGCGCATCAGTGGCTAAGAGATGCGGATGAAAAAGGCTTTACAGACAAACTAAAAATTATCATTGCGACCGATAATGATAAAGCTGGAAAAGAATTCTTTCTGAACCTTGGTCTAAAACATACGAAAGTTGTTCCACATATGCCTCCTTTACGCCCAGGAGCAACTAAAGCGGATTGGAATGATCACTTGAAGCTGAAAAAACAAGAGCAATTGGTGAAAAAATCACAGCACATGGTTGCTTCAGTAATTCAAAAAGAGCATTCTTCAGAGTTATATATAGAGTCAAGGAAAGGTTATTCATTTTCTCAAGAAGCGCTCAAAGAAATTCCAGAAGCTGAAGTATAAAGCCATATATCTATTAATCAAAGAAAGAGAGGATTTGAAAAATGACAAATGTCAAACTGCAGTCTGTAACAGATGACCAAATATCTAAAGTTTTAGATGCCTCAATAGGAGGCCATGGTTTTTGGCTAGTAAATCACAGAGAGATTATTGAAAAAATAATTTCAGACAGAATTGAAGTGGCAGGTATTTCTCAAACCATGAGGGATGTAGGCTACAGTTGGCTTCGTTCAGAAGATGAACCCTATTCTGAGTTAGAACTGGATATGTATGAAGCCATTGCAAAATATAACGGTGATATTGATAAAGAGGGGAGGATGACTAAAAAAGCAGAGATTTACAAAGTCATTAATAAAAGAATTAGAAAGTCAAAAGTAAAGGGCTTAGAAAATATTCCAATAATTGAACAGAAAATTGAAGCAAAACAAGGTCCTGACAATAAACCATTACAAACAAAAGATTTAGCTCAACAAGCCATTGAACTTATTAAGGAATATAAAAAGAATCCTGATGATGTAAAAGAATACCTGGATTTTATGAGCAAGTTTCCTGAATTAAGTCCACGGAATTTAGCCCTTTTAGAAAAACAATGGCCCGGGGCAAACATGATCGCAACATACAATCAATGGACAGGGAAAACCTCGAATCAATCGAAAAACATGACTGAAGTTCTAAAAATAAATACAGAGGATATCGATGTCACCACTCGAACAATTACAGATAAAAAAAGTGGTAAATCAAATACGATCACACTTGATAAATTATCAGTACGACAAGGTGAAAAGTCAAAAATATCTCTTATCCGTGGTCAAGAAAATCGATATATTGAAAAAAAGCGAAATGGTAAAATACAGCCACATTGGGAAAAATTCTGGTCTAAAGAAGAAAAAACAAAAGTAGAATCTGGGGAAATACAGGCTAAATCTTTCATGAAGTATGTTCCATATAAAGTTTTTGAAATCTCACAAACAAATATTAAGCCAGAAAGTTTGCCTAAGCTTTTGCGTAATCGTCATATCAATTTTGAAGCGGACCCTAAATTACTGAAGAACATGACAACAGGTTTAGAAAAATATGCAAGTTCTATCGGTGTGGAAGTGTCAAAAACAGCTCCTGGAGCTTCAAGTAGAACATTAGGTAATGCTAAGGGAGCAGCAACTATTGATGGTAAAAAAATTACAATAAACCATTTAAATACCCCGAGTGAAAATGTATCTACACTTATTCATGAGTTGGCACACAGTACACTTCACAAAGGAGGAAATGCAAACCAGATGTCAGAACAGTATGCCAAACAGGAATTTGAGGCTGAGATGACAAGTTACGTTGTTTCTAAGCGATATGGTATTGACACGAGTTCTCAAGCAATACCTTATATTGCAGGGTGGACAGAGAATATGAAAAAGTTTTCAGGGGCTGAAGGAGAGAAAGAACTTAGTCAGTCTTTAAGTCGAGTTCAAAAAGCAAGTCATGCGATGATCAAAAAAATTGATGCTCAAATCAATCCAGTTTTAAAACAAACTCAAAAAGAAGCTTCAAACGAAAATTTAGAGAAACTTTTCATAAAAGAGCAACAAGGAGAATTGCTTGATATTGAAGCACAAGCTGAACGTTTAAAATTAAAATTAACTGATACTCAACGTGAAAAAATACAAGAACTTCCACCTGAAGGTCGAAAACACTTGCTTGAATCCCTTGTGCATATCAATGATATTTCTCAAGCTTCCACTATTTCTCATGAACAAAACAAAGTGGAAGCAGATCTTGATATGGAAATTTTTTAAATTTAACAGACTCAAAAATAGATAAAACTTAAAGTGAGAGTAGCTCACTGGAATGGAAAAATTATGAATATACTTAACAACTGGCAGCTTCCCCTTATACTTGTTCTTTGGGGACTATTAATTTTATTAACCATTGAGGCATATCAATTTATTTTAAATAGCTTTAAGACGAGAAAACAAGAGACAAAGGAAGCCGTAAGCAGCAATTTATCCTTCCACTATAAAGTTGTGTTAGAAGACTGGATAAAAGAACAACAGTATATTTTGGAAGAAGGAGAAGACGGTGTTCTTCATATAAAACCAATTTTCCGTTATGACCAACTTAACGGAGTTGAAATCGCTCAATTAGATATTAAAACGAATAAGGTAAGCTTAAAGGTTTATTATTTTGATAGTGAAACCAATAATAACCTCAAAATTAAAAGTGTTGAAAAAGTAGTGGGTATCCAATATATCCTCGTTGAAGGAACACCAGAAACCAATATTCAACCAGAAAAAAAGAATGTCCACTATTTTTATTTGGAAGATATTCAAAATGGCAACATGTCTGAAACGTTGGATACAACAGATCCATCTGAAGCAAAAGTTGTTTCAAATGACTAGATTTAAAAAGAAAGGACAAGCATGATAAAAATACCTGAACAAGCAGAAAGTCCTCACTTTCCCAAAGATTATGAATATCAATTTCTAGGACAGAAACAACAAATTGCCAAGAAGCTTAATAAAGAGGCTCAATTTACAGCTCTATCCCTTGCCAAAAATGCTTACCAAATATACGAATATCTTGAGTCCCTGGGGGCTAATAACCCTAACGAACTTCTTATTGCTGCTTTGGATTATGCAAGTGAAGTTCTAGGCGTACCATCAACTTTTATTCAAGAAAGTTTTTGGACACAATCCTCTCTTAAAGAAGAGGAAATCTATGAAGCTTCTCTTACTTATAATCCAGAAAACGAAATAAAGAAAAAAGAAGAAGCTCTCTCTATTGCTCACAAAAAGATTGAAGAACTCTTCTCTTCTCTTTTAGAAGAAACACAAGGTGATGTAGAATTTTTAGAACTACTTAAACAGAAAAAATCAAAAGACACTTCCCTTCTAACAATTTGCTACGAGCTGTTTGCACAAAAAATCTGGCAAAAAGTAGAGAGCGATTTTAAAGATTTACCTGAAGCTGAAGCAGCCTATTATTTATTTTTCTATGAAGAAAATAAAACAGATTATTCAAAACATGTTAAAGAAAATATTCATGATTTCTATGAAAAAAACGTGAAACTCTATTTTCAAAAAGAAGAAAAAAGTGATTCTGAATTAATTGCATTACTTGAAGATGCTTCTTATGATGGCATTCATTCCTACATTGAAAAAATACTTCCTCGCTTCTTGGAAAAAAGTCAGTATCAAAAATTTCTCAAGGACTGGTCTCATAATCTTTCGCTTTCTTTTCGAAATTTAATCCTCCTCAAAAGCCAAAAAGAGGAGTTGGGAAACATAAAAACAATTCCTTCCTGGCTTAATCAAGGTGAAACAATTCCAAAAGGAGTACCTCTACTTTTTATACTTGACGAAGAAAATCAATCACATCTCCTTCCTGTAGTTTCTGATCAAACCTTTATCAAAAGAAATGCCACAAAAGATGATAGTGGACTAAATTTAAAAGCATTATTTCTTAGCTTATCCAAATTGACGCAAGCAGAAATTGTGTTTGAAGAAGGACTTCCTACACCTTCTGAATGGCGCTCGAACAAAAATTTATTATGTTTAAATCCAGATTTTTCTACAGAGCAAGTTATCTTCGAATTAGCTAAACGAGTTTTCTTTGAAGATGTTGCTGCAACAAATCAAGAAAAATTTATCCAAGAAAGTAGTATCTATTTAATGTTTTCTTCAGTAGATCTCCCTTGTCCCTCTGACACATTTGAATATGTGCAACAATTTAAAAATGAGCCCCATGGGCATACACATTTTCAATCTGTCATTACCCAAATACAACGCTTAGGTCTTAAATTTATAGAAAAAATGAAAACTGTCCTTCATGAAAAAGAAGAGGAAAAATTATTTTTAAGCTTAGAAGAAGAAATTGAGCAGGCCAAGAGCTTAGAGAAACTTGCTATTGAAAATGTAAGCACCTCAAAAGAAAATGAACAGGCAACTCAAGACTCTCCTCAAGAAATGTCTATGGATGAATTAATTTTCAAAGCCCAACAATCTACAGGAAATGGAGAAAATGATGACACAGAATAAATGGAACTATGGACACTACAGTATTTTCCAACTTCTAAAAGAGAATAATTTTTCTACAAAAGACTTTCTCGAAGCTAAGGTAATAATAAATTTTTTAGAGCGAGAGAAAAAAATTTTAGAAGAAAATTCAAGTCCCTGGTTAGCTGAATATATCCTCTCTCTTGAAAATACTAAACGAGAAATGGAAAACCTAAATATGGAAGCCTATCAAAAATTCCTCCAAGAAATCATCTTAGAATTTTCAAAAGAAGAAACTCAAGAAGAAGATACAAATTTAAAAAAAAGAATTCTAAGGGGGTTGGGGATTTCCCCAAAATAAAATCAAAAGAAAGGTCAAAGAAGGTCAGTTTTAACTGCCCTTTTTTGAACTTCTTTTATTTTTAGCAAGGTGGGCCCACCTTGCTATGCTTGCCAGATAACAGCCCTTCCGGCCGTAGGTTGGATTGCGAAGCGGGCTTTATCTGTGGCAGGCGTAGCCTGCCTGTCGATTTTTATGTTACTCAAAATATTATTTATGGAGGAAATACTATGACTGATAAGCAATTAAAAAGACCAAAACCACTTAAAGTTTACGTGAATGCGGATGAAGAATTCAAAATTAGAAATCGGATGCAACAAGCAAAAGTTAAAAATATTACCAACTACATGCGACGTATGGCTCTAGATGGAGAAATTAAAAGTTATGATTTTTCTAGCGTTAAAGAAGGGCTTCTCCCTATTGGAGAATATTCGGTTGCCTTAAATCGTATCGGAAATAACATTAATCAGATTTCAAAAAAAGTAAATGAAACGGATATGGTTGATTATGAAGATATACAATATCTCTCTGCACAAGTTCATGATATGAAGCAAAATTATGAAGCAGTCATCAAAAAACTTACACAAGAAATTACACGATTGAGGACAAAATAATGCCTATTACAAAAACTATATCTATAAAAAGTGCTCATAATTTAGAAAGAGCTTTAAAGTATATCGTCAATCCAGAAAAAACTGCAGAGCAAATTTTGACATCGGGTTATAAAATTAATCACGTCAATAATGCGGCTTTTGAAATGGAATTAACTCGAAAAATGGCACGTAGCTACAATGAGGCATCCAACAAAAAATCAGATGAAGAAGTTGTGGCCAGACACATCATCCAGTCTTTTGATCCAATGGATAATCTTTCTCCTGAGGAAGTTCATGAGATTGGGCGTAAAACAGCTTTGGAATTAACTGGTGGCCATCACGAATTTGTTATAGCGACTCATATTGATCAAGGACATCTGCACAATCATATCATTTTTAATGCGACGTCTTCCCTTGACTTGAAAAAATTTAGATGGCACAAAAGGACACCAGGACTTTTGAGGAATATCTCTGATAAAATTGCGGACCAATATGGGGCTTTAGTACTACAAAATACAATGCGAAATTCTCATACTAAGTATCAAGCGTACCAAAGAAAAAATTCATACCGTACGCTTTTAAAGGAACGTTTAAATTTTGTGATTAAGCACTCCACTTCCTGGGATGATTTTAAAATTAAAGCTGCAGCACTTGATATTGAAATTGACAGCAATCATTTTTCAAAGGAGTATGGTCAGGTTATTAATTACCGTTTAAAAGATTTCCCTCAAGAACGTTGGGCTCGTGACTATACTCTTAATAAAAAGAGAAGAGCCTTCTCTTTAGAAAAAATTGTAGCCCAATCAGAAAAAAATAATCCAGCTGGATGTTTAGCAGCGGAAGAAATCAAAATATCTTTTGAGAAATTCCAAAAAGAAAAAGAAGAATATCCAGATTTAGAAATCATTATTCCTCCGGAACAAATTGAAAGTAGAAGTATGACAGGAATCTATGTAGAAATTGACTATGGACGATTTGAGAGAGGGACAATCAAAATTCCTGATTACAAATTAGATCTCCAGGAAGACGGTTCTTATAAAGCGTATATCAACTACAAAGACAGCTTTTACTTTTTAAATGAAGAGGACAAGACACAAAGTAAATTTGTTAAAGGTTCTCAAGTAGTCCAACATTTAGTTGATAAAAGCGGCTTGGCTCCACAAAGAAAAAATTCTGCCATCCAGGATGTTCGAGAAATGGTTGCGGCTTTCAATATTGTTTCTCAACGCCAGTTGGGTGGAAGTGAAGCTGTCAAAGTTTTAGGCGAAGAATTCCAAGAACACATGTCTCGAGTGAAACTTGCTTTAGAAAATTTAGACTATCGCCTTTTAGAAGAAAATGAAAAAGTGAAATTTAATCCCACTCCTGAACAACTTTCTCGAATAAAAGCACTTCAGGGCGAACGAAAAAATTTATCTGTTGCTTATAATAATCTTGTTAAAAAAATGAAAACTTATGAAGCGGGACAAAGAATTGCGGCAAATAAAATTAATGCACAGCAATTAGAAAAAACACAAAATAAAGATAATCAAGAAGAATTTATTGAAAAATAAAGGGTTATTTTCTTATGTTATAATTAAACATGAGGACTGAGAAGGAGAAATGATAATGTCACAATATGAAAAAACAGTTTCTGTTTACCAATCAAAAAAATTCAAACTATTTCTCAGTTTGAAAGTATTCTAGATAACTTTAAAATCTTATTTGCCTATAATTCTGGGAAGATTGAGAATGAAGAAATCACTTACCATGATACACGAGAAGTTTTTGAAAAAGGCAAGGTTTTAAATTTTACTGGAGATCCAAAAGTTATTTTTGAAATTGAAAATCAAAAAATAGCTTATGACTATTTGAAATTAAGAATCATTGATAAAGTCTTCTTGTCTATTAATCTCATCAAAGAAACACATCGTGTTTTAACTGAAGGAGCTTATGATTACCGTAGGTTTGTAGACCAGGGAGAGAGCGCCCTGGTGAATTTAAAAAGCATGACTTTGTCACAGGGATACATGAAGTAGGAAGCAGTGTAGAGGCTGTCGAGGATGATCTGAAAGAAATTTTAGAAGTCATGCAAAACTTTAAAGAAACTGAACCTTTAAAAGCAGCAACCTATTTCCAACTTCAGTTCGAAGCCATATATCCTTTTGCGGATGGAAACAGACGAGTCGGACGGACCTTAATGAATTACTTCTTGATGACACACAACCATCCGCCAATTATTTACTGGATATGTCGAATGATTTGACATTTAAAGCGGGAGGGATAATAGATGAGCAGATGGAGAGTATTTTGCATTTTGTTTCCCTTCTTTAACTACCATTAGGAAAGAGAAGTGAATGTATAAAAAGATAGCAGTTATCATATTTATTATAATTTTAATATTTAATGCACAATTAATAATTGATAGTATCGTCGATTTTAATTTGGTTGTAAGTTCAAAAAACTTCATTTGGTTATGCGTGCTCTTTTTCATAGAAATACTTATAATTCTAATATTTTATGATTTCATGATGATTAAAATGTATGCCTGGATTAGCTTAGGGATAGAAGGATTATGCAGAATATTAATAAAGAAAAAGAATGTTAGGTTAGCTCAATTTCTAATAAGGGTTAACTATAATATATTGAGAGTTTTTAAATTTTTAAGATTAGGATGGACTCAATATGGGGGTTCGGATTTAAGCCCAGTATGGGTAGGAATATCAAAAACTACTTTATCCCAAAAAATATTCGTTATTGTCAGAATTGTGATAAGTTTTCCTGCAATGTTAGCGATAGTTCTAACACTATTTACCTTAAATATAATCAATGTAGATTGGATATATAGTCAATGGGAAACATGCTTTGACTATCTAAAAAAAGTTTTCACAGTAAAAATTAACTTTGGGGATATTTTTTCTAAATTACCTGCTGCTGTTGCACTATTAACAATAATCCCTGTTTTATTCTTTTTCTATTTTTATAGTCAAAAAAGAGAGGTTCGAAAAATTATTGATAGAAAAAATAAGGAATCATTCGAGATTGTTGTAATCAAACATCATGAGCTATCTAAACTTATTTCAAAATCTATTTATACTATTTCTGAAAACTTAGACTATGTAATTAAATGTCAATCATTAATGGTAGATTTAATTTTAAACAAAAAGATAAAAAATAGATATGAACTGGAAGATAGTTATTATGCAACTAAAAATGTTGAAACATATCCTTTTAAGGAGATACCAGAATTTCAAAGAATAGCTGAGTTAATTGTAGAACTTACAAGTGAAGAATTAACCTATTTTTCGAGAAATTTTTCTGTGAAAAAATATGATCTTCGGCACTTCTATTGGAAGTTTAATAGATATAAGTCCTCTGAAAAACTAAATAGATTGTTTTTTACCAAACAGGGAATGAGCGAAAAAATTTCAGAAGTTACTGAATTGCCCTATGAGACTACAAAAGAGAAATTAGTAAAACTTAAAAACCAACAACAAGATATTTTGTTGTATGATATCTATGATGCTCTAGAAACTTTATATGATTTAAAAAGATATAATGATTCATTGGAGCGATATCTAACTTCTTCAAAGACAGAAAATACATTAAGGGAAATTTTGCTTAAAAGTAGAGAGTGATGACCCAGCCTTATATTGTGTTGAAGTTTATGCAAGTTCAACTGAGTCGTTTCAACTTGCTAAATAATCTCTTTCTTTTTATGTAGAAGAACTTGAAGAATTGGAGAAAATTATTTCAATTTTTTATGGCTCTCCATTTTCTCTTGAAATTGAGCGTATTCATGTCCTCTGGCCAAGATATTTCATTAAGATCTCTCTAGTAGAATTGAAGTCTCTCCCAGAACTGATTGAGCATGTTCGACTATTGAAAATTTTATTAAGTAAAGTTTCTAAAATCATACCCGATATTTAGAGATAAAAGAAAATTTCTCCACGAGTCTTGAAGCTCGTGGGGGATTTTTTTACTTTAAATGTACAATGAATGGAAGAAGCCTTTCCCAACCGTTATTCATTGGGGACAATGAAAATAAAAAGTGGAAACAGAAGGCGTAGGTCTTCTGTTTCCACTTTTTATTATAGATAGTATTATAGATAGTATTATAGATAGTATTATAGATAGTATTATAGATAG
>ERZ1034915.336-NODE-336-length-32840-cov-9.063230_pt1 | contig 32840 bp, 41 predicted proteins | sample MGYA00520592_ERZ1034915 | MGnify/ENA primary metagenome ERZ1034915 (study PRJEB33766, sample SAMN09781787) | gut metagenome | biome: gut microbiome | host: Homo sapiens | place: Madagascar | study: EMG produced TPA metagenomics assembly of the PRJNA485056 data set... | reverse complement strand
GAATTTCAAGTCTTGTAATCGTGTTGTTCTCAGTGAAATTATACTGATCTGCCGCATAAAGCCACGCTTTATTGTCGGCGTTGGTTCCGGTATTCGTTATGATATTTGCGCAGAAATACTCGAACTCACCTTTAATCACTTTCTTCTTGGTGTAAAAGTTGCCACTGTATGACCAATTGTTACTGCCCTCACCGAAATATGTCCTGTTACCAGTTATGGTTACGGTGCTGTCGCCTATCGTGACAAGGTTCGTGTCATTTGCAGTGAAGCCACCTGTTAAGGACGTGTTCTGATCGGAGCCTGCCTCCCAGAGTATCGTTTCAAACATCAGCGTTACAGTCTCGACCTGCCCTTCGGCGGTGATTGATACCGTTTTGCTCGTGCTCTTGCTGCCGCTTACCGCCGTGACCGTCCACGTCCCGGCGGAGGGGATAACGAATATCGCCTTGCCGCTCGTGTCTTTCGCCGTCAGCGTCAGTGTGCCATTCGTGCAGGTGCAGACGCTCCCCGAGGGGTATGTCACTCCGATGGCCGCGTAGGGTGTTCCCCCGCCCCGGCGTGTTATGAATGCTTCACCCATTCCTTTCCCCTCACTTTCTTATGCAGCGTATCTGCAAGGGTATCGAGACTGCCGGCTTTGCCTTGGCGTAGAATGTTATCTTGTTCGCCGCCGTCACCGCGCGGTAAATGAGCGCCCATGCGTCCGCCTGCTTCTCCGCGTCCGTGAAGGTCGCCGACGGTGCGAGGTCAATAAGCGGCGCATCTGCTGCCAGAATGCCGTTTATCGTCTGCTCCTTGGTGTACGGGGCTGCGTCACCGCTCCACGTTGTGTCGAGCGTTACCATGTAATCGACCGATACCGCATGGTCTGCAAGCTTCGCCATCGTCACGGCCTTATCCTTTATCTTCGCCGTCTCAACTGCCGAGGCTTCAATGTTCCCCGCCTTTACTGTTATCGGGTCTGCCCCGTCAGGCAGGTGCCGCGCGTTGTGGTAGGGCATCGCCGTCAGCGCCGCGTAGAACGTCGCCTCCGTCCCTGTGTACCCGGCCTCGACCGCCGCGGCGTATGCGCTCTTGCCTGCGGCACCCGTCTCGCCCTTGTCTCCCTTAGCGCCGCGTATGTTCTGCGTCTCTGGGTTATCTAATCCGCCGTCGTTCGTCCAGCTCAGATTTCCATTGCCGTCAAGGTGCGGGGTAAAGGTCGTGCCTGCCGCGCCTGTGTCGCCTTTCGCACCCTGTATCGTGCCGTTGTTGACCCACTCGCCGTTCACTCCGTCGTAGATATACACGTCATACGGCGCGGCACTTCCCACGCAGTATGCATCTCCCGGTGCAGGCTTCGGCACTCCCGCCTCCAGTGCAGTGACCGAAGCGTAGTAGCCCTTTATCTCGAAGCTCTTTCCGTCCTTGCCGTTGAACTTCCCGGCGTCCGCCGCAGCCTTTACCGCCTGCGCTGTCAGGAGCGCCAGCGCGGCCTTCGCGTCTATCTGCTCCGCCACGCTCTGCGGCAGCACGTGCAGCGGCGCATCTATAAGGCCGCTCTCCTTCACCGTCAGTATCACGACTATCGTCGTCAGCCTCGCCGCGTCCTTTGTACCCGTCAGGTATATCTCCCATTCGCCCGCCGTGAGGTTCAGTGCGTCCTCCTCGGTGATGCAGTCCTCCCCGTCAAGCTCTATGTCGTATACCGTCTCTCCCTTGCGGAAGTGCGCCCAGCGCGTGTAGCCGTCCCAATCATTATCCGTGAAATGGAACTGCGCCGTCAGGTACTTCAGGCTGTCCGCCGCCGTCACCGGCGTGAACATCTTGAGGCTCTGGCCGCTCACATAAAACTCCATCATGCCGCGCCGCCCTCCTGTCTCTCGTTGAGCTTCTGCGTCAGGCGCACCAGATAATCCCGCAGCTGCGCCAGCTGCTCCTCAACGCTCCCCGTGAGTATCGGGGGGTATTCAAATACTTCCATCACATATCACTCCCGAAAGATATTATCTTTGCCGCGGAGAACAGCCGGAACATGCCCTTGCCCTCGAGCCTGATCCTCATGTGGTCGCAGCGCCGCGGCCTTATGGGCACCGTCACCGTGTTCGTCCCCTTGAGCTTTATCCTGCCCTTGCGCTCCCATACGCCGGAGGAATCGTACTGGATGTATACATCCATCTCCGCGCCCTCCTCCATCTGCGCGCGTATGTTGAAGCGCGAGATATATTTCTTGTCCGGGTACTGGTAGTACAGTATCCCCGTCTCCGCTCTCCAGCTGACAAACGGCTCCGGTTCCCCCACTGTGCCCTGGAGAGCGTAGAGAAGCTTACCGGATATTGCATACAGCTCATCGCCCACCCGCGCGAAGCTGTCGGCCCCCAAGCTGTCCTCGCGCATCCACAGGCGTTTTCCCATATCGTATACGAAGAGCTGGTATTCACCCTCGCTGTTCTTCATGGATATGTAGTACCTGTCGCGTATCGCTCCTGCCGCGGCGTCGGAGTACAGTTCCTCGCCCAGCGCGTCGGATATGCTGCTCGGAAAGCCTCCCTGGTACGCGCATATATCCGACCGTGATTTATACAGCAGCGTCTCGTTTACGACGACAAGGCTCTTCCCGCTGCCTTTCTGCACGCCGCGGCAGACCGTCTCGTTTATCTGGTGCGCCCCGTATGCGGATATGGACACGCGGTGTATCCTGTCCTCCTTGAAGAAGGTGGGGTAGCCAAGGTAATTCACCGCGCCTGTCCACGGCCCGTCAGATCCGACCGAGGCCGTCCATGAGTCCGTGCTCAGTCCCATGTACTGCCGCCAGTTCTTGAAGTCGCCGAGCGCACAGCAGTATATTTCGTTGAGGCTCTGCTCCCCGTCGTTTCCGTAGTAGCAGCCCCAGAGTCTGTTCTGGCTCTCGCATATGTAGTCCATCTGCGGCACCGTGCGCTTTATGCTGACCGTGCCCGTCGTCTGCTCATACGCCGCTTCGAGCAGTCCCGTCACTACTATGTAGTCCAGCGCCGTCTCACTTCCGCCAAGGGCGTATATGACCTTCGTCCCGTTCACATCCTCAACGCCCGCCCCGCATATCTCCACCCCGTCGTATACGCTGAAGAGCCCCGGCAGCTCGCCACTGGATATGAACTGGATCCTCGTGTACACCGTCGGCACCGATACCCACTCCTGCGTTGCGCTGCTCCACTGCTTGAGCACGTGCTTCTCCTGCGAGGTATCTATCCACAGCGCCGCGTTCTCCGGCTGCTCGGGTGCCGCCGCCGAGACTGTCGGCTTTGCGTACTCCGTGCCGTCCGCCCGGCACATCGTGTACTTCACCGTGCCGGTCGAGGTGTAATATGCCTCCATGCTCCCGTAGTCGGCGGCGTCGGCGGTGTTATAGTATTTCTTGTCCGGGAACACGCAGATGTATGCCCCCATGCTCACCAGCTGCTTTTCCCCCGCCGTGAGCCCTGTCAGCGCCGTCGGCTCGCCGTTATAATAAAGCGTCCCGTTATCCACATATGCAAGCTCCTCCTTGCCGAGCAGCCCGCCCGGCGCCGTGAGCTGCTTCACAAGGCCGCGCTTCTTCCTCTCGGCCAGCAGCGGGTAGTATGCGCTCGTCAGGTTCTCCGTGTCGTAGAACTCCCCCGCGCCTATCTTGAGCTTGTGGTCATAGCCCGCAAAGGTGTCCGTCACTTCTCTGTCTGTGTATTCATAATCCAGTGTCGGCAGCAGCGGCATATCCATCCCTCCTAAAACACAAAGTGCCTGCGCACTCCTCCGTCCGTCACGGCGGACATACTGTGGTTCCTGTTGTACCAGTTCTGGTACTCGGCGTAGGCGTTGTTGAAAAACTGCAAACGCTTGTTGTATCGCTGCGTCTCCGCGTTCTCCAGCGCGACCATTGCCTGAAGATAGTTGAGGTACACGTCATCCCCGTAGGGAAACGGTACCAGCAGCTCCTCATTGCCGTTCACGTACTCCGTGAAGCCCTTGGGCTCCGTCTCCCTCGGGCGCAGTACCTCCTCGTATATCTTCCCGTCCAGTATCGACAGCCACCGCAGCTTTTGCTCCGGGCTGTACTGGTTCGGCTCCAGCCCGTCCAGCCGGTCGATGATGTCCATCGCTTTCATGGCTTAATCCCAAACAAGCGGCAGGTAATGCCTGCCGCTTATTCCTTTCCGTCCTTGGTGGACATTGTTGCTACCGTTTCATAGAATGCCTCGCGCGCCGCTTCGCTGCGCTCGTATTCCTCCTTCACGAAGTCCGGCACTTCAACCTCTTTCCCCTTGGGTATAAGGTAGTTCACGCCGTTTACCGCGATAAGGAAATTAGGGTCGTCGTTCGCGCTGAGCTTGGGGATTTTGATTTTTACTTTGTTTACCTTAGCCATTGTAATTCTCCTTCCGTCAGAAGAGAGGGGGCTTCGCTTCTGCGTGCCCCCTCCGTTGCTTAGTTAACTTCGTCGGTTGCGCTGAAGCTTGATACGCTCATCACGCGGAGCAGACGCTCCGGGTAAAGGATGGTCGCGCCGTTGGTCTCGAACTTGTAGCCGATGGTGCTGAACTGGTTCAGCGGGCCGCCGATCTCGCTCTTGTCGTGGACGATCATCTCCAGTGCGCCGCCCTCGGGGTCGATGATGCCGAAGCTGTCCTTGCCGAAGAAATACGTCGCATAGGTGCGGCCTCTTTCCTGGTTGACATACGCATCATCCTGTGCAGCCTGCGTACCCTGCTTGCCGAGTATGGGAGCAAAGGTGTTCTCGATGAAGCGCACGCCGTGCAGCTCGCCGATCTCGCCGTTGAAAAGCTCGTCGGGAGCGGCGTACTTGTGTGCCTCGATCCAGCCCTCGTCCTGTCTCAGGTCGTGCGCCACGGACGGATGAATGACCGCGTAGTAATAGTTGTTGATCTTGGGCACGCGGTTCTTCTTCAAGATGGTCACGGCCTTGTTAATCATCGCTGCGGTCAGCAGTGCCCAGCCGTGCGGAGTCGCGGCGCCGCCGCTACCGGCAGTGCTGCCGCCCGCTCCCATAGTCGCACAGCTGGTGGGCGTGCTGATTACCTTGCCGGTGTCCTTGTCGATGTTGTCGCAGTACATGACGTTGGTGCCGACAAGCAGCGCGTCACGGATGAGGGTCTCCTGAGTCTCGGCAGCCGACGCGCCCATCTCCTCGGTCGCGCCGAGAATGATATCATCGTAAGCGCGCAGCTCCAGCTTGTCGGTGATCGAGGTGTATGTACCGTACTGGTCTATCGAACCGGTGATCTTGGACAGGCCGAACTTCTGGCCGGTGGGGATAACGCCCTCGGTGAGCTTGGACGCCTTCGCGAAGGTGTTCCACTTGCGCCACTCGACGCTGCCCTTGTGGTTTGCGGGCAGCGGCTGACGCTTTGCGAACTGTGCATAGAACAGTTCGGTGCGCGCGTTCTCCAGCAGCTCCGTGTCATAGAACGCCTTGAGCTCCGCGCTCAGGTCGTTCTTGCCGCTGAACGCCTCGGTCTGGCCGTCATATGCGTTAACGTAGTTGCCGGTTGCATTTACGACAGTACCCGCGTCTGCGAAGTACTGAAGCCAATCAATGTTATTCATGTTGTTCTCCTTCCTTACTGTCGGGAAGAAGTCAGAAGTCTATCGGCAGCTTCTTCCCGTTCGCCGCCGCAGCATTGATGCGGCGTTTTAATTCTTCTCTTTCTGCTTTGCTTCTCTGCGCCGGAGGGACGCGTGTGATCGTCGCCGGGGTAGTGCTTCCGTTCTCCTTGGGTCTGCTCTGCCCCGCGCGTACAGACGCCGTAGCAGCGGCCATGGCCTGCTGTGTGAGCTTCTGCTGTCTTGCTGCTTCGATCTCCTTGTGGTGGATCGCGTAGAACGCATCCTTGACCGACAGTCCGGAGTTCGGTGCGGTCAGTCTCACGAAGGTATCATTCTGCATTTCGCGCTCAAGGCTAAAGTCCGGGAACTCTGCGCGAAGCTCGTTTGCCTGCGCGTTCAGCCTGTCCATGTGGTCACGGGCCTGCTGTGCCCTGATGTTGTTTTCCCTGAAGTCGCGGAGCTTGGTCAGCTCGATCTCGTTCTGCGTCAGTTCCTTTGCAGTCTTGACGTCTACGCCCATAGTCGCAGCCTTTGCTTCATACAAACTGTCGTCGTCAACTATGGCCTGTGCCAGTCCCTTGAAGTCGCCGATGTCCTTGCCGTACTTCTTGGCCAGCATCTCAAGTGCCGGGCTCAGTTCGTCGTATCTCTGCTCCCGCTCCATCGTTGATCTGAAACGCTTCTGTATGATGCCCTGCACCTGTTCGTCAAACGCCTTTTTATACTCCGGGTCTTTGAGTATGTCGTCCCATGTGGACTTAGGCTGCGCGGGCGCGGCCCCGCTGTCGGGAGCATCCGAGGATGTCACCGGGGCGACGGTCTGCGTCTGTCCCTTCGTCTCCATCCCGCGGCGCTTCATCGACGCTGCGAATTTTGCTGCCTTGTCTTTGGGCACACCCAGCTTCTCCAGAGTGCTCTGTTCACTTTCCTGCCCGGCGGCGGCAGGTGATCTGGTTTCGCCCGCTGCGGCTCCGCCGTCTCCTTCTCCCGCGGGTGCGCCTCCCTCGGCGAAGAACTGGAGCCAATAAAGTTTTTCCATGCGGATGCCTCCATAATTTTCTGCTTTGTTTCGGCTCGTGCCCGGCGGAGCGACCGCCTTTGTCATCCTGCCATTATTATAAACAAGCCCGCTCGTTTTTCTCTACGGCACTTTTTGTAGGAAAATTAAAATCTCCCCGAAAACTTTTCGGGGAGATTCCGCTGTTGGTCAATTGTTCCACGGCGCGTCTTCAAAGTCAAAGTATGCCGATGTGGATTTTACGTCTGCGTTCACGTCGTATGCGTAGGCTGTGGCCAGTGCGTCCTTCTGTCTCGGGGTAAGGTTCAGGCTGTCTACGTAATCCCATATCTTGTCTCGCTTACTATTCTTTACATAGCGCGTCTTGCTCCCTTCAACAAGGTCTGCCGGGAAGCTGCTTGCTCCGTGACCGTCAATGGCGTTCCAGTAGTCGATCTTGCTCATGCCGCTTGCCGCAACATAATCGTCATAACGGTGCGCCTGATTGCCTGTGACAGAGTTCATTCTCGTGTCGCCGCCGATCCACTCATAGCGGTATGCAGTGTTTGCTGCCTGCTCCGGTGTATCTCCTGCGTACTTGATGCGGTAGTCGTACACTTCCTGCTTGCTGATCTTGCCCGCGTTGTACGCCTCCCTGATACCCGTGAAGCTGTCGCCGCCCGCCGAGATACCGGTCTCTTTTTCAAGCTTCCACTGCATCAGTTTGTCGTGTGCCGCTTCCTTATTGCTTGTGATCTCCGCCGGCATCTGCTTCGTCACATCTCCGTAGCCGTACTTTGCCTGAAGCTCAAGTGCCCGGGCTTCGCTGATATTGCCGTTGATATATTCGTCGCCGATATTCCAGTACGATATACCCGTTACCTTCTCGCACGTCCATTGTTCTACCAGAGTATCCGCCGCCTTCTCCGCCTTGCCGCCGTACTTTTGGAGCAGATCAAGCGCGTCCTGTTTGGAGATCGTCGCCTGTGTTGTGTCTCCGCCTTGGTACCAGTCGCGTATCTGGTTCTTCACGTCGTTCTGTATCTTAGTTTCAAACACGCCGTGATCCGTCAGCTCCTTGACCAGTGCATTGTATGTCCCGGTGTCGCCCGCTCGCACAGCGTCGTATATCTCTGACATCTTATCGCTGCTGCTCCCGTCGCCGTTCCAGTCGTTGATGATCCAGAACGCCTGATCTGCATCGTCTGCCGCGCCCTGCTTCACGAGTTCATCCATTGCCTGTTCATCAGTCATAAGCCCGTTGACGTATGCGTTCTTGATCTCGCGCTTGCTGTTCGGCTTATACACTGTGAGCTTCACGCCCGTCACATTGGAAAGTGTCGTGTTCCAGATTGCCGCCATGTCGCGGGTGAAGTTGTACAGTGGCAGACCGGTGAACTGTGATACGCCCTTGAGGATGTTTGCGAGTTTGCCATAGCCGGTCATGTTCCCGTACTGTGCGTCCTGCTCCTCAAGCTTTCCGGTCGCAAGCTTCAGGCACTCTTCCATAATGCGCGCTGCTTTGATTAGATTCTTTGCGCCTTCCAGATCCATGCGGCTGACGTCGTCCCCGGTGATTAGGGATATGATGTCCTTTACTCCCGGCAGCTTGTTCAGCAGGAACAGCTCCTGAAGCAGCGGCTTCTCATACCACTTGTCTTCCGCCTCGCCGAAGAACGCCTGTGCCCACTTCTGGAGGAATGTTTCGTAATCATCATCGTCGCGCCATGCGTCCCAGAACGATGAGGCTATCAGCGTAGCCGCCCCTGACGCCGCATATATGGCTATGGTCTTTGCAAGCTTTCCCTTGCTGTGCTGCAATGCTGCGGCCTTGTTGCCGGTGCGTCTCGCTTCCGCCTGATACTCTGCGTACGCGTCCAGCATGAGGTTATAGCTCAGCGTCGGCTCTGCCATGAACGATGTAGTGATTGCCTCCATCGTTCCTTGCGAGCGCATCGCTTGGCTGCGTGTCATGGTTGCGTCGACCACCTGTGTCTGGTATATGACTTCCTGGAATCTGTCTGCCGTTGCCTTGTTCAGCTCCTCGCCGCGCAGTTTGGTTTTCTCCTGCGTCTCCAGCTTGCAGGCTCGCCAGAGCGCGGACCATGTCACACTGTCGCCTTTCTCCGCAAGTATCATCGTCTTGTCGGTGACTGAGTCGACCCAGCTTTCAGTGTGCATGATCTGTGATCTCATGCTCCGGCCTATATCCGTGCTGACAAAGCCCAGCCCTTTCCATGTCGCAATGCCGCTGTACTTCTCCATCTCCTCGGTGGACGCCTTGTGCCTGCCGGGCTTGAGCGCCGCCGCAAGGTACTTCGGGTCTATTGCCATAGCCGCGCGGACGTATGCCGTCGGCTGCTGTATCGCGACGCGGATGTTTGCGCCGACAGCCGCCGCCTTGTACCGGGACACCATGCGCTTGGCAAGTTTATCGCTCTGACTCGTGCCGCCCTCGCGTACTCCATTCAGGTCTTTAATGAACTTCGTTATGTACGCCTTTGCTGCATTCCCGTATGCTGTTTCAAGCGAGAGCTGTACTGTGTTGGTGAACACTCTGCCGCTTGCGGTCTTTGTGGACTCCTTGTAGTTGTACCACTTGATCGCGTCGAGCAGCGGCAGGGCGAGCGCGTTGTACTTCGCCATGTCCGCCGAGTGGTTTGTGAATACCTCGAAGATATCACTGACCACCAGCGCATTGTTTGCCTTTACGTTCAGGCTCTTGGTTGCCGACATATTCAGCAAGCGGAACATGTCGTTTGCTTTCGCCTCCGGGTCGACAGCCTTCAACACATTCGCATCGGATACTATCGGGAAATAGTTTGCCTCCCCGAACGCTCTGTACCCGAAGCGCTTCATGCTTACCTCGTTGCCCCACTCGCCGCATACATCCACCATGAACTTCTGAAGCTCGTCGGCCACCTTGCGCTGCCGGTTCGTGAGTAAGCCGTCGAGCATTGCCAGCTCATCAAGCGTGGGTTTGTACTGCATCGTCTGCGCAATGTCAGCCTTGCCTATCCCGCTCTGCTTTATTACGCTCACCTTGAAGCCGCCGCCCATAATATGCTGCATTGCCTGCGTGCGCTTCACAAGGCAGTGCAGGCTCATAAGCTGTGCCGTTGTGATCTGTACGGTGTTGTTCCCTATCCTGACGTTGTGTACTTTCTCCTGCCACTCTCGCGCCTCCTTGGCAGTGTACAGCTTATTGGTGAAGTCTATGATCTCCTTGGAATTGAAAGCCATCTTGTCCCAGCCCTGCATCAGTCCCTTGAAGATTGACCGCGCGCCGGTGCCCAGCTTCTTGAATGCGTAGTACGGCGTGGCATTATCCCACTGAAAGAAGCGTCCCGCTCCGGTCGTCTCCTTTGTCTGTGCTCCGAGCCTGTCCATTTCGGTGATCGTTGTCTGCGCCACCTGCTGCACGCTATTGAACTGTGCGTTTGAGAACAGCGTGTTCGCCTTGCGTATGCTGTGTGATATTGCCGTGAGTACTGCGTCCAGCCTGCGCAGTTCCCCGGCCGGCATCTGGTTGATGGTGTACCCGCCGTCTCTGGTCGTCAGCCTTGTTACCTCGCTCTGGATGCTCCGCAGTTCGTCGAGTATCTCCGCTGGCAGGTCAAGGTATATATCCAGCGTATCTTCTCTTGCGTTCTCGTTGTCTGTGCTGTCGAGGTAATCACGCTGGTTGCGCAGCATCTGCTCAAGCTTGTCAAGCCGCTGGAGGAACTGTCGGTCGTTGTAGGTGTTCTCCCCGCCTTGCAGTCTGCTCTTTGATGAGAAGTCTATCGTGCTCAGAAACTCGCCTACCACCTGCTTGAGTGCTTCGGGCACGTGCTCTTTGTCGCTGTTCTTGAGCAGCCAGTCACTCAGCTGTTCAGCCGTTGCCGCTACTCTGTCCCGGTACTTCTTGATGTCTGCGCTTTCTCTCCTGCGCTCTGCCGCTTGCTGCGCCATGTTCTGGTAGTACTGCTTCGTCTCTGCTACCTTTGCCCACTTGGCTGCTTTCTCTTTCGCCACAGCCTCTTGGCGGCGCGCTACGCCCTCTTGGTACACCTGCTCTATCCTCGCGTTCTTCTCATCACGCAGCGCGTTGTAGCGCGCCGTGTCCTGCGCTATGCGCTTGTCGAGCCGTGCCTGTGCCCTGTCCGCCGCGGTCATTGCAGTCTGCCGTATCTCATCGCTGAGCACGGTATCAAGGATGTCCTGCGCCACGGCCTCGCGCATCTCGCCCATGTACCCGGCAAACGGATTGCCGTATGTGGGCTTCATCGCCTCGATCGTGTCGGCTATGTGCATGAGCATATCCGCCTGTGCCGTGATGTCTGAGGGGAACATACCCTCGCCGAACTTTTCCTGAAGCTCGCCCCATGCCGTGTCCACATCAAGCCCGTCCTCGCTCAGCTTAATCCTGCCGCGGTGCTGACGTACCCAGCCCTCGGGCAGATCGTTGAACGTGTCGTCCGTTACCCTGAGCTTGTTATCCTTGAGGTAGCCGTACAGCTGCTGCAATGATTCTGCTTGGCTGTCGTCAATGACCGTCTGCGAATCCTGTAGAGCATAGTCCGCTATGGCAAGTGCCCAGTCCTTGACCTCGGTATAGCTCAGCTCGCTGCCCGGCGTCTGCACGATGTAGTCGCCCATCCGCTTGATCTCATCGGCCACCTGCTCCCGTGCCTTGGGGTTGTGCAGCTGCTCAGTCAGGCGCTTTGCGTATGCGTCTGCGTCCGTCTTGCGCACCGTCTTCTCCTTGGTGAGCTTGGTCTGTCCCTTCCAGTAATCCAGCTGCTCGCGGAGCTTGGCGTTCTCTGCCCGGAGGTTTGCGTAGCTTTCCTGCCGTCCCTTGCGCTCCGCCGCCGTGTCGTCCGTGGTGTTGTCGCGCATGGAAGATTTGCCGTCGTCCTCGAACTGATTAAACGGCACTCCTCTCAGTTCAGCCACACGCTTTCCGGCCTGCTTGCGTTCTATGTATCTCGCTGTGTCGCTGGTGAACGATGGGTCGTATACCCCATCGCCTATCCACCCGCCGCTGCGCAGGTCGTCTACATCGATTCTGTTTCCCTCTATGAACGAGACATGCGTTGGGTATCTGTCCCTGTCCAGTATCGGCAGTACGCTTCCGTCCGTGAGTTCAACTGCCGGTACTCCGTCAAGTTCAGAAATATCCTCGTTCAGGTTAAGCTTCGGGTACTTCTTCTGTAAGTCTTCATCCCGCTCACGCATCGACGATTTCCCCTTGACTTCTCCGGTTGGTTGTGATATCTTGGATTCATAGGCAGAGTCTTTCGTCTCTTCACCGGTATTCACCGCGGAGTACATTGTAGACTCTGTCTTTTTCTTTCCCACATCAAATGTGAACTTTGATCCGTCCGGCATCAATACTCTGTGAACATGGTAATGGTTCTTGGTAGTGACAGTGATTGCCACCGCCATATTGCCGCGTACGCCATTTATAATCACAGGTGCAGCTATCGTCACAGAATCTCTAAGGTTTCCCTTGTGCTTCTCATGTGAGTCAATTACAATGCCTCGTTTTAATACTTTTGGCAATGCAGAAAAAGCGGCTACCTCTGCATCTTCGCTGAGATACTTTATTCCTTCTGCTATGTGCTTCGGCGTAAATTCAATGACACCAAAGCCCATTCGTTCAACCTTGTATCCTGTATTCTTTAGGATGTTTACAGCCCAGTCGCGAATGTTTCTGCCGCCTTTAGGCAGATTCGATGCACTTATTGTTGCAGCAGGTTCCATGTCATTCAGTTTATCCAGATTGTTTTTTATCTGGTTTTTGATCGTGCTGTTGTCTGAATCACTATTTTTGCTGTATGAAACCCCTACCCTGTTAGCAAAGACTGTGTCGTCGTCAGCTCCCTTTGGCTTCTTGGCGCGGCGCTCTTCGGCTGTCAGTGTGCGGCGAGCTTCAACATCTCGTGCTTCGATTTCCCCTGCCGTGTTGTAATACAAGTCTCTCGGTGTCCTGTCTGGGTACTTCTCTGCTTCGTGGTATCTATACATCAGCTCGCCGAAGTCGAACACCTTCAAGTCTCCGTACTTCTCTTCAAGGGCCTCGCGCCTTGCATCGTACTCCTGCCATTCCACCGGGTCTTCCTCGATCTGCTCCAGCGTATCCCAGTTGACTTTCCCACGCGGCACCGTTGGCGTCATGCCTTCCAAATCTGTCATGTCCCGGAAGAACTCCGGTTCGTTTACGCTGATGCTCTCAAGCTCGTTGCGTAGTTCCGCTGCGCGTCGTCTCTGGCTTCTCGTTCTGGTATCGTACCCGTTCTCAAGCTGTGTGTTCCAGTATGACGGGCTCGCCCCATCCGTGAAGCCTTCCCGTTTCTGTATGACATGCTGTATCTCATGCAGCACTACATCAGCTTCTTTTCCGAGCAGGTTGTCACTAAGCACGATGGTCATGTCTCGGGGGCTGAAGTATCCCATGTTCCCATCAGGTAGACTATCGAACGCTATGTTCACTCGGTTCAGGTATGGGTATGCCTCAAACAGTTCGTCATGTTTCACGAAGTCACGGAGCTGATACTTCTCTTCCCATACAGCGCCTCCATATTCTTTTTCCAGCCGTGACATTTCCTGTCTCTCTGATTCAGACAGCTTCGCTCCGCCGTTGACCTCCGCGCTCCACTTCTCTGTCAGCTGTTGTAGTCTCCGGTATCCCTCTTCTTTCAGCAACTGTGCGTCTCCGTCCCGGCGGAACTGCATACCGCTGTCGTCGATCTCGAAGCGCCACTTGCCGTCCATCCCCCTGAACCATCCAGTTTCTCGGCGTATTGTCTCTACGTCGGTATCCCGCTCCTCCATCTGTTCCGCGCGGGCAAGCGCGTCAAGGTTCGCAGTCTTTGCATTGCGTCCTCCGTATGAGGCCTTGCCTTTTTTGTTATCGGAACTGCGGTTTGCGTTATTGGCCTTGGTCTGTGCGTTATTGCGTGCGTTCTGCGTGTTATTGCGTGTGTTCCGCGCGGCGCCGGCAAGGGCGTTGTCCCACATCTGCTGAAGCTCTTCGGCGTACTGCATCATGGCCTGTGCCTCGGCGCTCCGTGCCTGCACTCCCTCAAACGCCCGGCGCAGCTTGGCCGCAAACTCTGCAAGCCATTCCCTGATCTGCACAAACAGACCAGGGTTTTCTTTTGCCATCATCTGCGGCACCTGCGTGTTCTCAAGCATCATCTCGCAGCTGTCGGCTATGACCTCCTCGACCGCATCCTCCATGGAGAGTGCGCCGCCCTCGCGGTCTATCTTCCTCTGCGCCAGCGTCTCTATGTCCGTCCCGCTCTCTATGAGATGGTTCGTCACAAAGTCGCGCAGTCCTGCGTATGCCATGGCGTTGTTCTCTCTGAGGTAATGCGTCAGCTCGTGCGCAGCAGTCAGCAGTATAGCGGACTGCTGCGTCGTCTTGGTTGCCCCGGCGTGTACGTCGAGGTACACCGTCCCGTTGCGGTAGAATCCGTTCGCGCCCTGGTACTCGCCGTCCTGTGCTTCCGACTGGTAGAGTACCATGTCTACCCCCAGCGACTTTGACACGGTCTTGAGTACGCCCAGCTCTGCATCCGTCACCATGGTCTGCGTCGCTGCCCGGTATGTCTTGCCCTGATACTGTACGCCCTTGAAGCTGACGTTGCCCTTCCCGCTCTTGCGCGTGACGCTGTTCTGTATGCTGCTGTCCTTGCTGTTGCGACCGGCGTCAAAGGCGCGGCTGAACTGTTCGTCCGTGAGTATTGCCGCAGCCCCGCCGTCTCTCCTGCTCGCCTCCTGCGCCTGCCGCTTGGTAAGGGATGTGGACTTGCCGTAGATATCCGCTACCGTATTGAAAGCCAGCGCGTAGGTCTTCGGTTCTACCTGCTCGTCAGTCAGCGCGTAGGTCTTGATCATTTCATCGGCGTAGGCAGACGGGCGGAATGCGTCGAGTATCCCCTGAGTGTCGGGGTCGAACACCGCCTGCCATTCCATCACGTTTGAACGCTTGCCGTTCGGCTGTTCTATCGTTGCTGCCCAGCCCTTGTCCGTCTTGGTGAGCGATACCACATTGCCGACCTGCCCCTTGTATATGGCCTCCATCGCACCCGTAGGCCGTGCCTGCTGCGTTGTGCTCTGTGTCTCTGCCTGTGTGTTGGTCTGTGTATTAACCTGCGTCGGCACGGTTCTCTGCGTCTCTGCTGCCTCTGTGCGGTAGAGATGCCCGCCGCTTACGATGTCCCGCTCCACATCACGTGCGTTGGTTGCCTGCCCTGCCGTGTCTGCTGCGTTGGTGATTGCGATTGCCGCCTGCGTTATCGCCGTGCCGTTGTCTTCGCTGAGCTTCTCGCCGGTATACTCTTCAAACTTCTCGCGCAGCTTCTTGCTCTCGGCTATGCGCTCAGCCGCCTTGTATGTAGCTATGTCTGTCCCGAGGTTCTTTGCCTGTCTCCAGTTTCCTACATGGGTCTGCACGCCGCCGCCCATACCTGCAAGGCCGCCGAGCAGTCCGTCGTAAAGGATCTGTCCGTCGCCCCATACTTCCTGCCAGAATGTTTCGTCGCCGTCGCTGAGTTTGAAGATCCTGTCCGCCAAAGGATTGAGCACGTCCGATGTCATTTCTTCAATCGCTTCACCGGCGAAGGACTCGGCAAGAGTGCCGAGCAGTTCGCTGCCGGTCTTCGAGGATACCCAGCTGTTCAGAGATTTGAATATCTCGTCGCCGTAGCCCGTGCCTCTCCATGAGCCTCCGACGCCTCCCATCAGTTCCGTTGCTACCTCAATGCCGCCGCGGATAAAGCCGGTCTTTACCTGCTCGCCTATCTCCTTGCCCTTGTCCTCCGCTTCCTGCGCGCCGGAGCCGAATACGCGTGCGCCCATTATGCCAAGGCTGCCCGCTTCCGTGCCGCCGCCCAGCGTGCGATCCATTGCCTGCTCGATGCCGGTTTTCTCAAGATCGAGCACAAGCTTGCCGAGCCAGTTAGTGCTCTCCCTCATTTCCCCGAATGCTTCCGCCGTCAGCCCGCTCCCTGCGTTCTGCGCGAAGTTCAGCAGCGAGTATATCGAGGATGCTTTCCCCTGCTCGCCGTTCCCGAGCTTGCCTCCCGTCAGCGCGTCGGCTGCCGTCAGCCCTGCGCTTGCGAGATCAAGCACATAGTTCGCCGCGGTTATCGGGATGTTGTGCAGCAGCTTGTCGCCGTAGTCCATGTTCGCGTATCGCTGCGCATAGTCCAGCGCGTTGCGCTGTGTTCTGCTGTCCTCAATGCTGTCGGTAGATACGCCGTATGTCTCGGCAAGCATGCGTGCTGCGTCCGTCTGCGGCTTCATGTACTCGGCAGTGTACTTCTCCGGGAGTACATATTCCGTCTTCGTCTGCTGCGGGTGCTGCGCTTCCAGCTGCTTGTACAGCTCAGCGTCGAGGGCAATGTCCTTGCCGCCGAGCTTCATTGTCCTGCCGCCCGCATCCTTGTATGCTTCCATGGTGTCGCGGCGGATTGCTCTCTGGTCTGTGCGTGTCTCTCCCCTGAGGTCTGCGTTCAGGCGCTCCCCTGCTTCTTTCGTCTGCGTTTCCTTCAGCAGGTCCTTGCCGCCCTGCACTGCGTTGAGCATCGTCTGCCATGCGTTAAAGCTGCCGTCCTCGTTGTACGCCACCATCGACTGTGCCGCGGGCTGCTCATATTTCTTGATTGCGTCCTGGTATCCCATCCAGAAATCGTAGTCGTCCGCGTCCTTGAACTGCCCGTAGAAATCTATGTCGCTCTTTGAAGCATCAAGGATCTTCGACAGCCCCGTCTCGTTCTGGTTGATAGCGCCCATAAGCTCTGAGTAATCGTCATAGCTGAAGCTTCCCCGGTTCGCGTTCAGCCAGTCCGTAAGCGCGCTTCCGCTACTCCTTGCCGCCGTGGTCGCCGCCATGGTCTTATCGTAGAAGTCCTGCGCGTCTGCCTTGTAGCCGGTGTCCTCTGTCCTTGCATTGTAGCTGTCGTAGATCCCGCTCACATCAGATTCATACTGATTGTACAGGGTCTCAAACTCGCTGTACTTATCTTCATCCAGTGCAGTCTTGCTTCCGTATCCGCCTATCTGTTTAAGCAGCCGGTCTCTGCCGGCTGCTTTGCTGTCACTGTTGGATGTTGTCTTTGTGGTCGAGCTTCTTGACGGGCTTCCGCTGCCCGAAGCTATCTGGTTGAGTAACTGTTCTCTTCCCATTGGTGCACCTCCGTTTACTTATAGAGCTGATCGTATACGTACTGCCGTGCCTGTGATGGTGTCATACCGCCGAGGTCTGCACCGGAGTTTACCAGATCCCCAGACGCTTTCCATGCGTCGCCGCTGTCTCTCGCGACCCAGCTTGAATCCTTGGCCGCTGCGCTGATCGCTTGGTCCAGCGTCCACTTCCCGCTGCTGCTGCCTTTGTCGCTTCCGCTGTAGCCGCCTCCGCCGCTGTAGCCACCGCCTCCGCCGCCGCTGCCTTCCGGTGTATAGCCGGGCGGGTATTCGCCGGTCAGCGTGTAGTACTGATCTGCGGTGATTACCCCGTTGATGTATGCAGCCCCAGGGTTTGCCGCTGCCCACGTGTTCCGCATCCGGTTCGCAACGTCCTTGCCGTACATCTCCTCGTAGCCTGTGAAGTCTCCGTACTTCGCAAGGTCGTCCGCCTTCTGCTGCTTCTGCTGCGCGTCCCATGTCTGATTGTACTGGTAGTCGCCGAGCTTGTCGCGGTACTGGTTGTACTCCGTGTCGCGCAGGTTGGCCGCAAGACTGTACTGCTCCTTGAGCCTGTCGCCCTCGGCGTTGTACTGGTTGTATGCCTGCCCGTACAGTTCGGGCAGCACATCATTGAGCCGCTGGAGGTATGCATCGTACTGCTGCTGCCCGACGGCGCTGCCGTAGCTGTTGCCGTAGCCGCCGGTCAGTGCGGCAGTCTGCCCCATGCTGTCCTTCATCGCCTGCCTGCCAAGCTGCTGGTACTTCTCCGAGTACTGCCCATACAGGGGGTCGGACGCGTAGTCATACTTGAACGGCTCGCGGTTCGTGATCTTCTGGTAGAGGTCTTTGATCTCCTGATCGTATGAGCCCGAGTATGTAGGCGCTGTGGTCTCCGCTTTCTTAAGCGTCTCCATGGTCTCGGTGTATGACTTCTCCGCCGTGCCCGTGCTCTGCGCCGGGGTCACATTCTCCTTGGGTGCAGACGTGTCCTGCTTCGGTGCGGTTGTCTCCTGCTGCGTAGTCTGTGCAGCACTGGTCACTTCCTCAGTCGGCGCGGTCTCCTGCGTCTGCCGCTTCTTCTCTTCACTGCTTCCTGTCAGCATTGCTTCTCCCTCCTCATATCGTGTATGCCGTCACGTGCTCCGGGTACTGCTGTGCCAGCAGCTCATAGCCCCGGAAGATCGTTCGGTATATGTCCTCGCATCTGCGCTTGTTCCTCTTCGTCGGCTCGCACTGTATCCGTGCATAGCCCTTGCGTTTGCTGACTGACGGCTGCAATACCGTCTGGTTATCCATCACCGTAGCCTCCAGCGTGTGCATCAGGATAGACGCAGCAGCACATACAATGTCGTGCCCGTACTCTCCCGCTCCCGCGTGGCCATCCATCGTCATGCAGTGGTTGCCTGTCTCATAGCTTACTCGTATCATGGCTCATCCCTCCGGCTGTGAATAGCTCTGGCTCTTGGCTCTGGTGTTCTGCACTCTGCTGTCCTCTTCCGTGTCGGGCTGAAGCTTCACGTCCTCGCTGCTCCCGCTTGGCTTCGGTGCCTGTCCGCCGTTGAATGCAGCGGTCAGCCCCTCCACCTTGTCCGGCTCGTACTTCGCCGTCAGCGCCAGCGCGTACTGCTGGAGCTGTGCCAGTTCCTGCCGCATGGTGCCGTTGTAATTTATCATCTGCATTACAGTGTCCTTGTTGTCGAAGTCCATCATGTAGCAGCAAGCCAGCGCCTGATCCGTCATGTCCGGATTGAAGAAACCAAGCCTATAGAACTGCAAGGCCATTTCATTCTGAGTTATCCTGCTGTAGCTGCTGCGCTTCGCCGGGCTGACCTTGATGTCGAACTCAGGCAGGCGGGCATACATGATGTTCCCGCTCTGCTCCATCTGCATCTTGATATTCTCATTGCTGTACCGCACAAAGGTTTCCGCGCCGAGCTTACCGGTGATTCTGAACTGTCGAGGCATATCATAGAACTGCCGGATAAGCTCAATGCACAGGTTGACTATGCGGCTGTACGCGCGGTAGCTTGACCTGCTGCTGTCGCGGCTGCCCTTGCCGCTCGCCTCCTGCAATGCTGCGATAGCCGACGCCGCTGTGACGCCGGAGGATATCACGCCGTTGCTCGCCTCGGTGTTGCCGCTGGTCTCGCGCAGCTCGTTTATCATGCTGGTGCGCATGTCCAGATAGTTCCCGCTCAAGGCTCTGTAATCTATGGGTCTGATGCTGTCCTCCCCGAGGTTGCCGTTCACGTGTACTACGGGATTGTCGAGGTTCAGAAACTCCTCTTCGTTTATAGCCCCGTCCATTCTCTGGAAGTACCTTGGCATTGCCCCGACCATTGTGTTCTTCAGGAACGCCGTCTGCATAATGTCTATCTGCATCTGGCTGTTCTGGCACAGGTCAATGAAGCCATAGCCGCATGGGCTGCCCTCGATTGGGAACAGCGTATCGAACACAAACGGGTAAAGCCCGTGGTCGTAGAGTCCATGGTGTACCGGCTGCGGCGGCGTGGGCATTGCTCCCGCTCCGGGCATGGGCGGCATCATCCCAAGTGTCGTGCCGCCTGCTGCTTCTATCCCTGCCGGTATATCTCCCGCTCCGGGTTCGGTTTGCATCTTCTGGCGCGTCATGCCCCCGACAGATGCGATCTCTCCCGTGTACTGCTGGTTCGGCACGGGTGCATCCGGCATGGGCTGCGTCTGTGTCGGCTGCTGCATCATCGCTGCCGTCTCCATCGCAGCCGCGCTGTTCTGCATTGCCTCCTCGTTCTCGGTGCTGTACAGTATCTCATCACCGACGTACTTGCAGTAATGCAGCGCTGTCTTCCCGTCCTCGAACGTCTTGTAATACACATCAATGACGACGGCCTTGTTCTCCGTCGATACTGCATCATCTGTCTGGAACTTCGCCGGTGTAAACGCCGTGGTCTTGAGCTTGTCCTTGAGCTGCGGATACATGCTCTCCAGCGTGTCCTTGTCCACCAGCGCAGTATGGAACACATACTTGCTGTCCTGTATGTCAGTCACTCCCGGCTCCCAGAAGATGTTCAGAATGTTCACGCGCTTGATTGCTATGTCGCCCAGCCCGTTGAGCTTGTCTGCATCCCAGTACACCTTGTAGATTCCCGTGCCGGTCTTGAGCTTCTGCCACTGGTTGTCCGAGTAGACTTCCTCGAACTTGTTCGTCTCCAGCACGACAGGGATTATCTTTGACAGCATCCCCGCTTCCTCCACATCGCCCGGCTCTCTTGCCAGTATGTTCGGTTCAGGGAATGCCTCGGTCGCGTCGGCGTGCTTGGCGACTATGACATTGTGCAGCCACCCGCTCTTGGCTTCAAAGCCTGTCAGTCCCTGCGTCTGCTTCCTGATCTCCGCTTGGTTGCGCAGCTTCCACCAGTTTTCCGCGGCGATTGCTCTGCTCTCGACGCTTGCTTTGCCTGCCTTGTACTTCTGAAGCTCGACTGTAAACTTCCGCAGTCTCTCGCCATCCACCGGCAGCCCGCTCGATATGCCGGTGTCTATTTTCTTCTCGTCCATAATTACCTCCTGTTATCTCTTGCTGAACTGGTTCAGCGGATCTATGAAGTGTGTCTGCTTGTCTATCTTCTTGATCGGCGTGACCGGGCGGGACATGCACATGTATCTCCACTCATCACACACATGATCCTCAAGCGTCGTGTCCAAGTCCTCCGGTCTGTGCTTTGAGAACATCATCAGCGGCACCGTGCGTATGAATGCCTTGCAGTTCTCGAACACATACATGCGGCTGTATCCCTCTTCGTCGAACTGCAATCTGTAATGGCACTGCATCCATCCTGCCACCCGTTCATTGTCGCCGGGTGAGAAGTATATCCTGTACTTTGCTGCCGTCTCTGCTACGCTCTCGCCACGGCTCGCGTCCCATATACTCGGGTCTGCCACGCCGTCTATGCGCTTGCCCTTGAGCCATGGATGTTCCCGCTCTATGCGTGCTATCTCTGCGAATTGCTGATCTGGTGTCCAGCGCAGCCCCTCGTTCGGTGTATCTGTGCCGCCGTATAATTCGAGTATGCGGTATATCACCCCATCGTAATCCACCGCCCACCATGCGCAGGAGAAGGGCTTGCCGTATCCGAAGTCGTAGGAGCGCACGATGTTCCACCCGCGGCTGTTGCCTGCGTTGAGGTCGAACGCCGGTATAACGTGCGTCCATCTGTGCTGCTCTCTCAGTTCGTCCGGCGTCAGCTCGCAGCCGTGCTCCTTTGCAGTGGCCATGTCCGGCTCCGTACGGAAGTCGTCGAAGAACATTCCCTCGAATATGTCCCACTCTCCGTACCGCCACGCTCTGCGCAGCTTCGGCGGCAGTGCGTCCAGTGTATTGAGATATCCGGGGTCTTTCTCCATCAGTGCATAGTTGTCCGTAGGCAGCGCCTGTATGAAGCTGTATTCTTCCGGGTTCTCTTCGTCCTTGTAGCGCCTGTCGATGAACAGACGCTTGACCCATTCGTGCCCGACGCCGCCGGGGTTGCAGGTGTAGTAGATGCGTTTCGGGAAATCATTGACGCCACGCACACAAGCCTTGAGCTTATCCATGCACTCTTCCGTCTGCTGCGTTGCCTCATCCACAAACAGCACGTCAACCTCAGTACCCTGGAAGAGCAGCGCGTCCTTCTCATTGTCGCAGTACCGGAACAGTATCTCGCTGCCGTTGCGTAATGTGATGGTTTTCTTCTGATCGTTGTAGCTTGCTATGCGTTCTGTCTTGTCCGGGTGGTAGCAGCGGAGCATTTCGCACAGCGGCTTGATGTGGTTCTCCCGCAGCTCCGGGTAGGTTCTTCGGACGATCATTACCCTTATCCCCGTATACCGCAGGCACAGCAGCGCCGCCTTGACGCGTACTGCCCAGCTCTTCCCGCCGCCTCGCGCCCCGCCGTAGGCTATGTACTTGTGCCGGTCGAGCAGGAACAGCATCTGCTTATCGCTCGGCTTTGTTATTACTAAGTCCTGCATTATTCCGCCAGCTCCATGTTGCTGATGCCGACAGTCAGCTGATTCTTTCCGCTGCCGTCCGCTGCCGCAGCCTCCCGCTCAAGCTTCTTATTGCGCAGCTCCGCCGCCTGACGGTCCAGTTCATCCCGTATCATGTGTATTTCCTTCACATCCTTGAGTGCATCCGCAAGCAGCTTCACTTCCTTTGCGTCCGGTCTGTTCCGTGACATTTCGTCTATCCGCGCGAGCAGCTGATCCGCCGCAGAGAATACCCGGCTCGCGCGCGTGATCGTGGCGTCCGTCGGGACATATCCAATGGGTCGCGCGTCCTCTTTATGTGAAACCTCTTTCCCGGCCTGTGGCGTGGCGTCCGTGGTGTGGTGTTGTGGGGTTACTGTGACGACCGCTATGCCCAGGCTCTGCCGGTACTCTGCGCGTGATGCGCTCCAGCCCTCGCGCTTGGCTTTGTCTTTCATTGTGTTGAAAGATACTCCCCGCGCCGCCGCCAGCGTGCGCAGCCCCATGTCCCCGGTGATGTATTCATTCCTGATTCTGATCCAGTCCGCCATGCTTTCCACCTCCTCGCATTAAGTATAAACAAGCCCGCTTGAATTTCTCTACGGCACTTTTTGTAGGAAAATTAAAAGCGCCCGGTTTATTTTCCGGACGCTTGGTTGTATTTCCCCATCGTGCTTTGATAGATCGGGCAGTTTTTATACGGGCCGACGCAGCAGTGCCCCATGTGTTTGTTCTTCGCTGCCGCCGATGAGAAGTGCATCTTCACCTTCATACCACTAATGAATCCCTCGCACACTATCTCCTTGCCCTTGGCGGATTCCCCGAGGAAGAACGGGCACTGCACATCAGCCGCCCGCCAGTTCTCCTTGTACCTGCTGCCGCTCATGCAGTCACCCCCTGCGCAGTGCAGCGGCGCACAAGCTCAAGCCTGTGCGTGAATATAATTATCCCGTCTGCCATCATCTCCCCGCCCTCCCGTCAAAGCTTATCCAGCGCAGCGAGGTCGAGGAAGGTCTGTCGCGTGAAGCCGTAGTCCTTCGGTGCCGGCGTCGGTTCTTCCTGCCGCCTGATCTCCTCGCGGGTCTTCGGCGGTGCGTTCAGCTCCGCGCGCAGCCGCGCCCGCTCTTCCGGCGAACGCTTGTCTTTCACTCTGTCGTACTCGATCTCTGTCAGCTCCCCGCGAAAATCACAGAGGCCGCACTTGCCCCTGCCGCCGCGCTGGCGTTCGAGCGGCACGTCATGCAGGCGGTACAGCGTGTTTAGCTTTCGGTAACAATCTGCGCAAAGGTGATCGTAAACCATGTTGCTTTTGTTCTTCATGTCTCGCTCCTTTCTGCGGCGGGCTCTCCGCCGCTGCTGCTTATGTCTGCTGCTTTCTTCTCCGGCAGGATGTAACGGATGTACTGAGGTGCGCCGCGCTTATACTCTGCGCGCTGAATGAGCTTGCAGTTGCGGGGCACTCTGATCTCGGCGTCGCTCACGGCTATGCGGTCTTTCGGCTGTGGGCGGATGAGATTGCGGGACGATACGAACTTCTTTGCGTTGAGTTCCCCGCGCACCTGAGCTATCAGATACTCGGCTATCGGCATATAATCCTCCTGCTTGCTCAGCGGCTTGCAGTACGTGCCGCCGTGTCCCCACTTCACGCGGATGATGTGCTCGCATGAGGCCGGGACTATCAGGTGATGATGAACGCGCACGGTCTCCTTTGTGTCGCCGTCCATGTCGGATGTGATCGCTACGTACTTTAGCTCATCGGCGCGGCATTCCTTTTCGAGAGCACGCTTCACCCTGCGGAGATAGTTCGCCATCTCCTGGGCGGCAGCTTCACGGATGCAGCGCAGCTGATCCTCTTCGGACAGGCTGTCATAATCCGGGGCAGCTTTCCGGGCGGAGCGCTTGAGCTTTTTGTATGATGCATCGGAGTAGTCAAGACCGAGGAGGATATCTCCGTGTGTGAAGTTTGCATTGATGAGGCGGGCAAGACGCTTCTTCGTGGAGTATTCATTCTGCTCCTGCTTCTTGATGCTGGACTCTTCCTTGCGTCTGTTTCGCCGGGTGCGATCACCGAGAACGAAGTACTTCGTCTTCTCGCCGACCTGCCCGGCTTCGTATGTTCTGACTACCCAATATCCGTCCTTCATGGTGCGCTCCTTTTTATCTAAATAAAGAATGGCGGATTACTTAGGCTCTTACCGAGCTCGCAAACGCGCGTGCGCGCGCGTCTGCTTTTTCAATATCCTCCGCCTCAAAGTGGGCTCTAAGGTGCTGCCGCTGACCGGCAGCACCTTACAATCTACTTTGTGCTTGCGGGGAGGGCGGGCGCGTTATGCTCCCGCTCCTCCGTCATTGCTTGCTCTCCTGTTCCATGCCTCGATTGCCCGCTCCGGTGTAACAAAATCCGCCATCTCAGCGCCGCATGTTTCGCAAATTACTTTCCAACGTTTGTAATCTTCATTAACATAAATAATCTTTTGCAGGTGAACAGAGCACCCGCTCTCCCCGCAGAACGGGCAGGGTTTTAATTCAGGCATCTATTCATACCCCCAGCTTATCCATTATCTCATCGAGCTCGCACGTCGCTTCGTTAAGCGTCTTGAGCTGATTAGCAAGAACATCCCGGAAGCACTTCGGAGGTGGTGTCTCGTCTCTGTCGGGAGCGTTCACACCGAACATGTGAGCATTTATCTTGTATGCCTTAATCAGGATTTCTTGTGCCATGTTATCGCTCTGAGCCATCATACTTGAAAGCGGCATTATGGGATCCGGAATGTTCGACGGTGCACAGCCGACGCTATTTCCGTTGTCTTCGTAACTCATAATTTTTTACTCCTCCATTCTGAACAGCCGCCGTTGTTCTTCCACACGCAGCGGTCACATTTGCCGTAGCACTTTTTATGTTTGGTCATCCGCCTGTCACTCCTTTTACGTGGAGAGCCTTTATTCTTCTCCTGCGCTCAGAGGTTTCGAGGTCTGCGAGATTACTCGGTGCATCCATCCTTGCGCCGCAGTGAGGACAATATCGGAAAGAATATGCCCCGGTATCAAAACCGCATCTTGAGCAGACGCACAGCATAGAACCCGGAACGCCGCTGCTTCTCCAGCTTCCATGAATCTCCGGTACTACATCCGCCGCAGGAAGCTCTCGAACAGAGTGTGAACATTTGAGGACGGCAATCTGCTCCTTGCCGGTCGGGGGCGTCTCAAATAGAACGTCGCTTATAACGCGAAGCGCATCTTCTTTTCTGATATATTCATCCATTATCGGTCACCTCCAAATCCATCTTTGCCCCGCAGTTGGGGCAGTATTTCATCCGTGCAGCAAATCCAATTTCGCAAGCAGAACAGTACCAAATATTCCCCGCGGCTTGACTGTGGAAAGGAACCCAGCTGCCATGCACCACGGGTGCGGCATCAGTAGGGTGGGCAGGGTTAACATTCTTTCCTTCGGCGATACACGTCAATGCCGCAAGGATATCGCCGCCGTAATAATAGCTATGTCCTGCAACAACTCTGTAAATGTCGTGTAATGATACCCCGCGTGGTGCCGGTTCAGCATCCGCCACCGGCGCGCTGCGTATGATCTTCTTCAGCACGCTCTTCGTGCTTGGGGTTATCCTCGGTGCGGTGTCTATCGCCCGCTCTAATGCTTTGGCTTCGTAGTATATAGGCATGGTCAATCCTCCTCCGTGCTGTCTGGCAGCTCTGGCAGCGGCATCCAGTGGGTGACGGGGCAGTCTACCGGGTTGTTGTAAACATCATCTGGTGTAAACTGTCGGTTCTCCCACCAACCCTCCGGGATAAAATAATCGTCGTTTTCTTCGCTGTATGTCTCATAGTTGTCCAGGTCGTACCAGCTCCACATGCTATCTTGCGTTAATACCGTCCCGTCCTCGTAAATTGCGGGACATACAAACCGAAATCCGTTCCTGTTGCACACAACGAGAACTTCGGTCTCAGTATCCGGTAGCTTGTCCTCCACGCTTATCCACTGTGGTCTTTCTATAACGTCGGCGGCGGGGGCAGCTTTTATTGCTTCCGCAGGGATAATGAGACGGTAATTGTTGTCGTATTCTGCGCGCTCCAATAATGTTTCCCGCTCGATGTATTCAGCCATTGTCAGCCCTCCATTCCCAGTTGCTGCCGTTCATGCAGCGGGAGCAAGGTTCTTTCATTAAATCACTCATCGCATGCTTGCAAATGGGACATCCATCGAGAACGGCGCCGCGCATCACTTCTGTTAAAGTCGCTACCGCAGCGTCCCGCTCCTTGCGCAGTTTCTCTACCTCATCCGCCACCGGCGCGCTGCATATGATATTCTTCAGCACAGACTTTGTGCTTGGGGTTATCCACGGCGCGGCGTCTATCGTCCGCTCTAATGCTTTAGCTTCGTAGTATATAGGCATGGTCAATCCTCCAGTTTCATAAAGCATCCCCAGAATGTTTGCATCTTCTTTCCGCTGTGATGTCCGAATAGAGGTTTCTCTCCTATCGCTTTCCAGACATCAGCCGCCGGTATCTGTGTCTCTGACCATTTGAATATGAGCACGCCGTCAGGCTTGAGTACCCTCATGCACTCTTTGAATCCGTCGTGAATCATTTGCGGCCAGTTCTCATCAAGCTTGCCGTACTTTTTGGCCATCCACGCATTTTCCCCCACACTTTTAAGGTGAGGCGGGTCAAACACGACCAGCGTAAATGTGTTGTCTTCAAAAGGAAGTTCTGTAAAATCACACTGTATGTCCGGGGCGATCACGCACTGCCTCTCGCTTTGTCTGCTGGTGCTTTTCCACACTCCGCTTGTCGCTTCCGCTCGCTTGTCGCAGTAGATAGCCGCCGGGTGGTTTTTGTTGAACCAGATCGTCCGAGATCCGCAGGTCGCATCAAGAATCTTTTTGTCAGTCGTCATCCCGCTCCTCCGCACTCACGCCCGCGTCTGCCCGCGTCTCGGCAGCTACATAGAGCTGGAACATGCGGCGCAGTTCTCCACGCAGAATGTTGTTCTCCGTCTGCTTGCAGGCAAGGTTATGCTTGAGGTTCGCGGCGTTCTCTTCTGCTTCGTCCTCCCTCTTCTCATTCTCTCTTGCCAGCTCTACCAGATCCTCAAGGGCAGATGCGGCCTCGGTGCACAGTGCGCCGCATGCTTGTTCAGGTGCCAGGCATCCGTCGCACTCTCCCCTGCCGCAAACGCGCAGGGCTTTAATGATTTCCTCGTTTGTCATGTCAGTTCCTCACTATCGTAAAATCGTTCTTGAGTAGTCCGTTGGATAATACAAAGCAGTTGGTACGCGGCTTGTTGAGCTCTCCGATCTCCGGGATTATAAAGTGAATCCGTTTCCGGAAGAGCATGATCTGGTGTCCATAGTCAAGCGGTACGCCATCATTCAGAAATAGGAAATGCAGGATCAACGCGAACGGCAAATTCAATTCCTTCAGGTGCTGGAGGATTTCTTTCTTGCGGCTGAACGGCGGGTTGCTGACAACAGCATTGCAGCCGGGCGGCGGCTCCGTTGTGAAGAAGTCGCTGCTCGTTGCCGTCACGGTGTGGCCGTACTCCCGCAGCACGTGCGGAAAGTGGCTCTCCTCTGTATCGAACGGACACCAGATATTCAGATCCGGGATGAGATTGTCTGCAATGGTGCGAACGTCTTTCTCAAGCGTGAAGTATTCATCGCCGCGCACTGAGTTGATCGCCAGCACATCAGCGTTAATGTTGGTCACGGTTCATCCTCCTCAATCTCGAACTGCCCCGGCAGAACGCCGTCCTCCATCCACCAGTTTATCCATTATCGCCGCGAGCTCGCACGTCGCTTCGTTAAGTGTTTTGAGCTGTTTAATAAGAACATCTTGAAAGCACATTGGAGTCATAGCTCTTTCCTCCATCGGACTTTCATTTCATCCAGTACGAGCTCAGTCTGTTCATATCTTTGCCCCGTCCAATGAGTTCCGCCCGCTTGCCCGTCACACGTCCAATTCGACGCGCGGAGAGACGCGCCGTTCTCGCTTTGCCGCGTGTATGTAACTATTCTCTTATAGCCGAGGGCTTGAGCTGCACGGCAAGCCGCGCCGTATAACTTGGTGCATGCGTTTTTCGTGCCGTCTGTGCAGCACCGGGTCACTTCAAGTGTGAGGCCATCGTCGAGATATCGCCCGACCGGGCGACCGACTATGACTACTCCGCAGAGTTTATCCCCGTCGTAACACGCTATGGAAAACTTGTGTCCGGCCGGCGGTTTGTTATGGCGATGATGCGTCCCTACAAAGTCTTGTGCTGTGCTGAAATCGCACGGTCTCAATTCGAGCATACAATCTCGCCCGTCTCCGGGTCTGTGTCTGGGATGCCGTCCAAGCGGTGGATTTCATTGTTTACGGCAGTTGCAAACGCCGTGACGCTGTTAATAAGGCTCGCGCTCAGAATATCCAGTTCCGGCTCAATGATCGCCGCAAGCATAAGTCCCTGCTTTACTGCTATGTACTCACCGGTGAAACTGTCGCCATTACGGAGATAGAGTTCAGGATCATCCTCGCCGCCGAGCAGCGGCTTGAGGTAGTCCGCATTGATGAACAGCACACCGCCTGTTATTGGACGGTGGTATGCGTTGTATACGGTGCTGCCTATGAGGAATCGGAACACCGGCTCTCCGATATACTTCTCGCCCTCGGCGGTGTCGTTGACGTCGTAGCGCAGAGGAATGCGCACGTGCTCGACCACGATGTTCTTCAGTTCCTTGTCGGAGAAGTTCATCACCGGGCCGACATTGTCGCCGTCAAGCACCGGCAGAGAGTACAGCGGGTATATAGCAGCATCCGTGCCGCACCACTGCATATCTCCGGTGTTCTCATCGTAGAGTCTGATCATCCCGGCGCGCTTGCAGATACCGGCAATCTTATTTATTTTCATATTCTTCCTCCATATAGTCTGTGATTATCTGTGCTGCCTGCTCCCATCCGTAAGCTACGGCAGTCGCATATCCCTGCTCGCGCAGGTCGGCAAGCCATGTGTCCTGATTCTTTGTGGTGGTGTTCCCGTGCTGGCGCTTCAGCTCTATGAACAGGCCGTGATAGCCGCCGCGGGCTACCGGCAGGCAGATGTCCGGCACGCCGGACTTCACGCCCTCGGCGCGGAAGCGCCCGGCCTCGGCCTTGCTCCGCTTCCCGCCGTTCGGGATGTGGAACATTAAGGTCAGTTCCGGGTACCAGTAAGTACGCATCTGCGCCCAGGAGAATAGCGTAGCCTGTTCTACTCCTTCAGTAGGGCAGGGCATCTTCTTCCGGGCGCTCGCTGCTGTCATTGTTGTTTCCATATATCTGTTCCCTCCAGTCGCCCCGGTACTGTGCCCGCGTGTCGCGGCTGCGCACTGGAGCGCTGCGCTGCCGCTGCTGCTGGATCACGTACCGGGGTATGAAACTGTACTGTGCTGCCGCGCGTCCGCAAAATGCGCAGCTGCTGTTGTCTGCTTCGTGGGTCAGTTGGTAATGCTTGGTGTCGAATCTCCGGTAGTGATCGGGGCAGAGGCTTATGTACTGCCGGAACACTTCCTTTTTCTTGGTGCTCATCCTGTCTGTACAAAGGGCTTACGCCGTGGCTTCTTGCCGGTGCGCGGCTCGTACAGCATACAGTCCGCAGGCTGACGCTTGTCTGGGGGGTGCTGCGCCGCGCGGGTGTGGCCGGTCACAAGAGCATAGTCGCAGTTGTACACGCCGTATGCGTTCCGGCTGGCCGCACGGTACTTACAGTTCTTATGCTTGCAGGAGCGGAGCTTAAACTCTTCCTGCTCCTGCTCCGCCGCTCTTTCTTCCTCCGGCATGCCTCTTCTCCTCCTCTCTGATCTTATTCTTGAGAGCCTTGACGCCGGCTACAAGGCCGTCATACTTGGCGCGCAGCTCCGCGTTCTCCTCGGCCATGTCGGCAAGTGCCTTGCAGAGCCGGTCGTTCTCCCGGCGCAGACGGTCGTTCTCAGCCTGAAGCTCTGCGTCCGTCATGGTGTAAATGGGCTTGTTCATCTGCGCCTCACTCTCTCGCCATCCGGCATGGTGAAGTACTGCGCGTCCATCACTGCCGGCGCCGGTCTGCCGCGGCGGTGCGCGGCGCGGCTGCGCGGGCGCTCGCCCAGCTCCTGTACCTTGGCCGGGTCTGCCCAGCCCTGCTCCTCCGCAATCTCCTTGATCTCCGCCACCTGCTCGCCGACGATGTCAAGATAGATTGTCACGATTATCATGATGCCCGCCGAGATCAGCAGGCATATTGTCCCTGTGCTCATTGCTGTTATCCTCCTATTACCATTCCCAATGTGACCACGTTCCGTCCGGGTTCGTGTGGCGGCGGGTATAGCCGGATGGGTCGTACTGATATTTTGTGTCGCCGTCTTCCCAAGCCACCAGATACCATCCGTTGTCGCGGTTTACCATCAGGAAGGCCTTGTCTCCAAGGTCTGGAATCCCCTCTCGGAATCTCTCTATCTGCTCCGGTGTTAAGTCGATGTATTCAAACGGGCTGCGCTCATTCTTGCTCATAGTCCTTCCTCCTTCCACGCGCGCTCACTCGCCGCGCGGCGCTCTTCGATTTCATACGCCGCCTGTCTGAACAGGCAGCCGATAAGGTACGCGACTGCCGCCGTCACGGTCAGCCATGATAAAGGGTTATCCATATATCCCGCTCCCCTCATATTCCTTGAATATCCTGCCGGGTGGTATGCCCAGCCCTTTGGCCAGTTTCATAACGGTCTCTACTTTCCATTGCCATGTGGGCGTGGTCTTGAGCATCTCACGAAACCGCGTCTCGCCATAGCCGCAGAGCACGGCCAGCTGCTTTGTAGAAAGATCCAGCGCGTTCTGCCGCTCAAGGAACATCCCCTTGACGGGGTCAACTAACGGCGGCTCCGGCTCTTTCTTCTTCGTCGGTATGTACGTTACTCTCGGCACCGTCTGCGCCTCCTCTCGCAAGCTCCGCCTTGACAGCGGTGCTGATTCTCTGGAAAGCTTCATTGTCGAGCTGCCTTATGAGTCCCGCCAGCTCGAACATTTCTTCCGTGCGCTTGGTTATGAGGCGCTCCGCCTCCGCTGCACACTTTTCTAAATCGCGTAGTCCCATCCGCTGGAACTGCGCCTCCGTCGCTCTCAGGTCACTCACTGCTTCTGCTCCTCCTTCTGCTCATATTTCTGTGCGGCCTTGGTGAGGCCGACCATGATTCCCTTGATGTAGTCCTGGTCCCCTGCCGGGATTGCCTTGCAAAGATCGGCCAGCTCCTGTGCCTTGGCCTGTTCTGCTTCGCTCATGCGTTGTCACCTCCTTCGTAGTACTCGATCGTGTGCGGGTTCTCCTCGCCTGCTTCGCCGTAGAGAATGTCGTCTACTGCTTTGCGCACCGCCGGGTCTCTCGTCAGTGTCCTGAACTTGAACCCGATTATTCCCATGTACTCTATGTTCTCTTTGATGCACTCCAGATACTCGTTCGCATCCGTGAATGTCATGGTCTCGCCCGTGTCTGCCCATGACACCGTGCCAACTATTGCCTTATACTCGTTCATGTTTGTTCCTCCTTTGGCGTATGCTATTGTTTTTCTTGTGCTCTGTGCGCATGTTGTGATAGGATAGGATTGCCCCGGGGCGGAGACGCTTGCGGCTGACTGGGAGCCTGTGCAGTGGAAGTCGGATGAACGTTACAGCGCCTCCGGCTTTCACTGTCCTACCCTACCAGAACATACACACAGTATTTGAAAGGTTGGTTGCTATGAAAAAAGTCTTGGCAGTCTTTCTGTGTCTGCTCGCCTTCGTCGTTCTTCTTTGTCCTGGCGCTTACGCCGCGTCCGGTGATACGACCGTGTATATCACCCGCACTGGCGAGCGATACCATGATGCAGGCTGCCGTTACTTAAGTAAGAGCTGTATAGAGATTACATTGCAGGCCGCCGTTGACAGCGGGTACACGCCCTGCAAAGTATGCCATCCGCCAACTCTGGACGTTGCCGCCGCGTTCACTCTGCCGCCAACGCGCACATACGCACCCATTCCAACAGTTTCACATATGCCGCTTCCGTCTCCATTGCCTACACGGGTGCCCGCTCAAAGCGATACTCAAGCAAGTGTTGTGGCCACTGCCGATGAGGACGATTCAGATAACAGTTTCACAATAATCACTGTAGCCGTAATTGCTGGTGCTGTTATTTACGGAGTCTATGAAGATCGTAAATTCAAAAAGGAGTTGGCGCGTATTCGATCATTCAAGTTTTCAGATTCCGAGTCCGACAGTCATTAACTGCGTGATATCGTTTCACATCTTGGTTGTATATTATCACGTCTCATTTGTGATGTCAACACTTTTCTCACAACTTGGTTGTCTTTTTTCTTGACAAAGACTATCGCGCGTGTTACCATCTGCAATGAGGAGGTGAGTTTGTGAGCACAATAAATGAACGACTCGGTAAAGTTGTCTCTGCTTCCGGGCTTTCAAAGACCGCATTTGCTAAGCGCATAAACGTAACTCAGCAGTATGTTTCCAAGATGGTAGTCGAGGGCATGCCCAGCGACCGCACGATCTCGGATATCTGCCGGGAGTTTGGTGTGGACGAAGTGTGGCTGCGTCATGGTGAGGGCGAGATGTTCCGTCCCCGCTCCCGCAAGGATGCTATCTCCGCGTACATGGGGCAGCTTCTCGGCAATCAGCGCAGCGAGTTTGAAGAAGATATCATAGAGTTCATGGCGAATACCCGGCCTGAGTTTTGGGACATGCTCATAGAAGAACTGCGTCCGCTCGCTAAAAGTATTGCAGAAAAGAAACCACCCGATACCGAATGATTGGTATCGGGTGGTTTCTTTTCTGCTTTGTTCAGCTCGGGATCATGTTGTCCAGCAGGAGCACTATGTATCGCAGCTGTTCCTCTGTGGCTTGATCCAGCTTTGCTTCAATGATCTCTCGAAGCATAGTGTTCTCCTCCTGTCATTGTGGTAGATTCTTCAGGTGCTTCTTGCGGATGAACCGGATATGCGCCGGACAGTAACCGCGGCAGCAGCATAGCATGCAGCTCCACGGGCAAGTAAGCCTGTACACTTTTTTCCTCCTCTCTCCGTTCATGTTTCCCCGTTTGTTTATGATATTGTTTGTCACCTATATATATAT
>ERZ1034915.329-NODE-329-length-33159-cov-12.685053_pt1 | contig 33159 bp, 26 predicted proteins | sample MGYA00520592_ERZ1034915 | MGnify/ENA primary metagenome ERZ1034915 (study PRJEB33766, sample SAMN09781787) | gut metagenome | biome: gut microbiome | host: Homo sapiens | place: Madagascar | study: EMG produced TPA metagenomics assembly of the PRJNA485056 data... | reverse complement strand
GGTATATATTATTTAATAAGCAAAAATTTTTCAAATGCTAAACAACAACGTTAATATTTCCATAATTATACCAACTTATGGAGAACCCAAATTCCTTGATGCTTCTATAAGAAGTGTTATCAATCAAACATATAAGTATTGGGAACTTATCATAGTTGATGATAACAATCCAGAAACAGCGGCTCGAAAGATGACAGAAGAGTTGGTATTAAATTACTTAAATTCTGATTCGAGGATCAAATATATTAAGCATGAATACAACAAGAATGGAGCTGTTGCCCGCAATACGGGGTTTGCTGTTGCCAAAGGCAAGTATATCTCACTTCTTGATAGTGATGATGAATATCTGCCAGAAAGACTTCAGAAATGCTATGACGTTATGGAACGGGCATCTTTAAAAATTGGTGGAGTATATACTGGATGTGAATTTAGACGCCTTGGTACTACATATCTCAAATATAAAGAAGTAAAGGACGGAAATTTTCTAGTAGATACACTTGCTTGTAAGTTTATGTTCTGCACTGGCAGTAATATTTTTGTAAGGAAAAGTATAGTAAATGAATTGAATGGTTTTGATGGTGCCTTCCTTCGCCATCAAGATTACGAGTTTTTAGTGCGTTTATTTGAAAAATATTCTTTAGTCTCTATACCAGAATTATTAGTTATTAAGAACAATGAGAATTATAATCTTCCAAATCTTGAAAAACAAATTGCTATAAAGGAGCAATATTTGAAAAAATTCAAATATATTATAGATAATTTATCACAGAAAGAAGTTGATTATATCATGCATGGAAACTACATGAATATAGCTGAGAATGCAATGGCACAGAACGAATTTAAAATTGCAAATGAGTTCTATAATAAAGCAAGACAATATGGAGGTTTGTCGATAAGAGAATGGAGTCGTAGAATAATTTTCCCCATATATAATATAATAAAGAAGCATTGAAGAATGAAAGAATTAAAATACCGCCTTTACTGTTTACTCCACCATATTGCGAAAAAAATGCTTGGCAGATCCTCTCTAACTGCAGGTAAGATACTACACTTTTCCTCGTTCAGAATGGGAGTTAAACTAGAAAATGTTGTTGAAACATGGAATGTTTTTATCGAGACGTCTTTACAAAATTCTGGTAAATATTGTGGTCTACTGCATGCTGGTTTCATAGCAGAGAACAAAGAATGGTGTCTGTCAAGTTGGATTTGGACAAGTTCAGCAATAGTCAGAGAATTATGCTTTAATGATAAACTGAATCAAGCTAAGGTTTTGGCTAATAAATTAGCTGATTTTCAGCAAGAATGTGGAGGGTGGATTGTTCGGAACGATTATGACAATAAAGGAGCAATCCCTATGCTCGCACCAAATGACTCGGCATATATAGCTAATAACTGCTTTTTGAATATCTATGAAAAGACAAGGGATTATAGATATATTGACATAGCACGTAAGTGTGCTGATTGGATAATCGAAACCGCACGTCTTGATGGAATGGTGTATGTTGGATACAATATACGAGATAAAAAATGGAATAATAACTTTGTTATAGTTGATGTTGGCTTTACAGCAGGTCTTTTTGCGCGTCTTGTAGAATTTACAAATGAAGAAAAGTACCTAAAATTTCTAAAAAACTTTATATTACGTTATATAGAACTTTTCTACATACCGAACAAACTTGGTTTTTGCACAAGTATAGACATCAATAACCATCAGCAGGGTGGTATGTTTGGAAGAGGTCAGGCATGGGCATTGGAGGGGCTGATACCTTCTTATAGAGTGTTGAAGGATGAACGTATCAAAAACGTTATAAATGAAACAATCGATAACCTTATACGTTTGCAACATAAAAATGGAGGTTGGTCGTATAATCTAACGAAACCACTTTTAGGAGAAGATTGTAAAGCTGTTAGTGTTATAGCAAAAAATATGATGGATTGGTATAATGTAACACGTGATGACCGTATTCGTTTAAGTGCTCAAAAAGCCCTTGACTGGTGTTGTAAGCATACTGCTGTAGAAGGAGAGGCTACAGGTGGTATTTTTTCTTTCTGTATGGAAGGGGCGATTGTGCAAAATCTTTATTCATCTTGTGCTTTTGTCTATTCATCTGCATATGCAATAGAATTATATCATATGTTAAAGCAATGAAAATAGCAATAATAACAAATAATATTAAAGACGGAGAAAAACTCCGTAACGTTCTTAAAATATTTGATAGCGCTTTAGGAACTATACCTTGTTTTACCAAAGATGATCTTTTATGTAAATCTTTGGAGTTAAAAGAATGTGAATATATTTTCTCCACTTGGTATATGCCTGTTTTTACAAAAGAAGAAATAGGCACATTGTTACCTTCTCTTAGATGTATATTTTATGCTGCAGGAACTGTTAAATATTTTGCCGAACCATTCTTGGAGAAAGGTGTGCGAGTGTTTACTGCATCCTATGCTAATGGTATTCCTGTAGCAGAATTTACAGCTTCGCAGATTCTACTTGCAGGAAAAGGTTATTTTCAAGCACAGAGAACTTATAAATGGCCTATATGGCACAGAGGCTTTAATAAAGCCCGTGGATATGCAGAAAGGAAGCTTGGTAACTATGGTGCAAATATCGGTATTATTGGTTGCGGTGCCATTGGTAGTAAGGTTGTAGAATTGTTGAAGCCATACAAATTGAACGTGTTCGTCTACGATCCTTATCTATCAGATGAGCGTGTAAGAGAACTTGGTGTAAAAAAAATAGATTTAAAAGATTTATTCCGTATTTGTGATGTTGTAAGCAATCATCTACCTGATATTCCAGAAACAAAGCATATTATAAACGAGGATATGTTTTACAGCATGAAACCAACAGCTACATTTATAAATACTGGTCGTGGAGCTCAGGTGGATGAAAAAGCTCTAAATAAGATTTTAAAGAAAAACAAGGATATGTGTGCCTTATTGGATGTTACATCCCACGAACCTCTTTATCCATGGTCTCCTCTTTATTGGCGCAGAAACGTGTTTTTGACTCCTCATATTGCAGGAAGTCTTTCTCAAGAATACAATCGAATGGTGGAGTATATGGTTCAGGCATATCAAGATGTTCTTGAAGAAAAAAATAATATATGTGAGACAACATTGGAAACAATAAAAAAACAAAGCACTCATTGATATGATTCAAAAAATATATAGTAGGTTAAAGAAAATATGGAAAAATACCCCATTAGGTAGAACAAAAAAAAATGATAATCCTATACGCTGGGGCGTTATAGGATTAGGTTATATGGCTGAAACATTTTCTTGCGCCATTGATGGAAATAAAGATGGTGTAGTTTATGCCGTAGCCTCACGATCATTAGAAAAAGCTAAAAAGTTTGCTTCACATCATGGTCATTGTCATGCTTATGGAAGTTATGAAGAAATGATAACCGACAAGACTCTTAACATAGACATCGTGTATATTGCTACTCCTGTAAAGTATCATTATGAACATGCGAAATTATGTTTAGAGGCTGGATTAAATGTTCTCTGTGAGAAACCTATGACAAGTAATATTGAGCAACTTGATGAACTGAGAAATATAGCTGAACACAATGGCTGTTTTTTTATGGAAGGCATGTGGATGAAATGTCTTCCTTCATTCCAAAAAGCCAACCAATGGGTTTGTGAAGGAAGTATTGGGGATGTTGAGTTTATAAAAGTTGATTTTTATAAACGCGAACATATACGTGAAGGATATGCCATATATAATGCAAAAGAAGGTGGAGGTGTTCTTCATGATTTTGGCGTATATGCTATATCTTTTATGGAATACTTTATAGGAGGAGTACCAGAAAAAATTAATGCAATGTACCGAGTATCTTCTCATGGTATAGATTCAGATTGGCAGATTGCAGCTGAAAAGAATGGCAGAAAATCGGTTGTAAACTTATCCTCAAACTTTGGAGCACTTAGTAAAGCTGCTTTAATAGGAAAGAAAGGCAGTATTGAGTGGAATTCACAATTTAATAGAACCAATTGTGTCACACTTTATGATGCAAATGGTAATCAAATGGATAAATACTCCACTTCATATACTTATGAAGGTTTTGAATATGAAGTTAACGAAGTACATAAATGCATTCGAAACGGACTTAAGGAGAGTTCTATTGTTACACTCAATGGAACATACAATACTATGAAAATAATTGATTGTTTATACAAACAATAAATAGCGTATGACAGAACAAATAAAAAAACTTATAGAATTAATCCTACCTGTCTGTACTTCATGGATACAAAAAGGTACAGATGGTTTAGAACGGTTTGTTGACCCTAATGATAACGAGGAAATATCTGCACATTATGGAGTGACGCATGCTGCTGCTGCTTTTATTATTTGGGGTAAAAAAAATTCTAATGAATCTCTTTATAGGCAAGGATTATCACTTCTACATAGTATATTAGTACGTTGGGATGATAACAAGAAATTACCAGCATTTCACTCGGATTTCAATAATCTAGCTATCTCTATGATAGAGCCAATAGTTGATGATGAAACTGCACAAACTATTCGTAATACTATTTGTAACACAGCTGATAGTAATCATTATACTATAAATTGGCTTCCTATGCGGTGGGCTGTTAATAAGAAACGCATAGAATGGAAAGGAGACAACAATTATCAGAGTACTATCAATAAATGTAAAGAGATAATTTTTAAGGCTACTAACGCAGATGGAGGTATTGAAGACCGTTTGCCACATGGAATGAGTTTTAATCTTCAGTACGATTTGGCAACAGTTGCTATATTACAATATCTGCGAGTACAGGGAGAACACATTGATTTAAGTAAGGAACTCGGGTTCTTATTAAATGCAGTAGCTCCTGACGGAGACATCAACTATCAAGGAAGAGGAACAAATCAAATATTTGCGTGGGGATTGTGGGTATATTTACTAGCTTCAAGTGGTAATACAAAAGATCTTTTGACGGCTTTAAATTTTCTTGAGCCACGTTTGAGAAAGATGCTTGATAACAATAACATGATGCTCAATGAGTGGGATGGTAAGGAGAAATACCTATGGTGGGATTATCATTATGCTTCCGTATATACGGCTCATTGTCTTCTATGGCTTGTTATGGCTTATATTGATACAGATAAGGCGAAAATAACGCCATTGTTCCCAACCACAACAGAAACAGGATTACATATATATCGTTCTGAGAGTTTTTTTGTTAGTTGGTTTGAAGGAAGAACAGAGTATTTAGCAGAAAAAGGGCCTGCAATAGCTGCTATATGGACAAAGAAACAAGGTATGATATGTAAGGGTACGTTTGCTCCTTGGCAAGGACCTTTTGGGAATATGTATATATATGAAGATGTTGTACTGAAGAACTTCTGTGGATTGTTGGAGTTGAAAAGAAATAAGGATTGGAGCAAGATTCGCTATGTACATAAACTATTGCCATATCTTGAAGATAAAGTTGCTTGTTCATTTAAGGCTGTGTTCTGTCCTATTTCTGTATGTGAAAATGATGGAACAGTGGAGATAACCTGGAACAATGATTGGGCTTCGGAGCTTATTTTCAATTTACCTACAATTTCTGAAAATTGCATGATTAAACTCTTTGCCGATGGAGACGAAGTCCCACTTTTTTGTGATAGCGCCATAAAGAATCAGTATGGTTGGATGTTTATACATCAGAGCAGGAGACTGAAATGTAAACAGGTTATGATAGTAATACAATAAAGATTATATTATGCCTAAATTATTTCAAATAAACGAGTGCCTCAATCTTTCTACAGGAAAGATTGCGCAACAAATAGGAGAACTTGCTATAAAAAATGGTTGGGAGAGCTATATAGCTTACTCTGGTCGTGAAAAAGAAATAGCCTCAAAGTCAAAATTGATAAGAGTTGGTAGTTATGTGGTATCATGTATACACTATGTTGAAGACAAACTATTGGATAGAGAAGGTTTGTCTTCAAGAATTGCTACAATGAAACTCTTGAAGAAAATAGACAATATAAAACCTGATATAGTTCATTTGCATAATATTCACGACCATTGGTTAAATTATAAACTTCTATTTCATTATCTTGCTGGTAAAAATATACCAGTAGTATGGACACAACATGATCAATGGGCTACAACAGGACATTGTATGTATAATATCTGCGGATGTGAACGATGGAAGGAAGAATGTCATGATTGTCCAATTTCAAAGTGGTATTCATTGGATTGTTCTCGAAGGAACTATCAGCTAAAGAAAAAACTATTAGCGAATATTCCGTCACTCACAATTGTTCCTGTATCTGAATGGCTTGGTAATAATATACGTCAGTCACATTTAAAAAATCGTCCTATTAAGGTAATACACAATGGTATTGACATCCATACCTTCTCGCCACAACCTACAAATGCTCATGAAAGGTATGGTATAAATAAGAGTAAAAAAATTATTTTGGGTGTAGCTGCTATTTGGGATGAACGAAATGGGTTAAATGACTTTTATGAACTTGCTAAAAACTTAGATAAAGAAAAATTTGCAATTATCATAGTAGGGCAGTTGACAGAAGAAAGCAAAGAGGTAAATGGTTGTCAAATGGTGTTTGTAAATAGAACCCAGAATGCACTTGAGCTGGCTCAATTATACTCTTCTGCTTCTGTATTTGTAAATCCTACATACCAAGATAATTACCCAACAACAATTTTGGAAGCTATTGCATGCGGTACTCCGGTAATTACTTATCGTACAGGAGGAAGTCCCGAAGCTATTGATGAAGGAACTGGAATAGTAATAGAACAAGGCGATGTTGCAGGACTTGAAAAGGCTGTATATAAGCTCTCTTTGGATGATTACAAAGGAACTTGTCGACAGAAAGCAATAAACGACTTTGATAACACTAAATGCTTTACCCCATATATTAGTTTATATAACAAACTAATTGGGGAGGATAAAATAATAATTCTAGGTGTATCCAATATCTGGAACGATGATAAGGGACTGTCAGATATGATAGCATTAAGTAAGAATCCTAAAAATGTGGTAATACTAGTTGGTATGAGCTATAGGCAGGTTAAGGAGTTTTCTTCTTCCAAATATAAAGATTGTAACCTTATTCCTGTTCAACGTACTCATAACCAATATGAATTGGCTCTATTGTATTCTCTTGCTGATGTTTATGTAAACCCTACATATGCGGACATGTTTCCTACTGTTAATCTTGAGTCCTTGGCGTGTGGAACTCCAGTGATTACTTATCGTACAGGCGGTTCTCCAGAAGCAATTGACGAGAATACTGGTTTTGTAGTGGAACAGGGCGATATAAAAACTCTTGGTGAAGCTGTACATTTGATGAGCAAACAAGAATTCTCGTCTATTACTTGTAGAAGACGAGCTGAGATGTATTTTGATAAAGATGAGTGTTTTAAAGAGTATATAACTTTGTATAACAAATTAATAATATAATGAGAAATAGGTGTTTTGATGTATTAAAAGCTGTTGCAATTATAGCTGTAGTTTTATATCATATGGGTATATGCGAGTTTGGCTACTTGGGTGTAGATATCTTTCTTGTAATAGCTGGGTATTTCACTTCAAAAAGTGTCGAAAAGCAAATTATTAATCGGGGGGGGTATTTTTCATTTGTATTAAATAGAGCCTTTCGTTTGTGGCCACTTATTCTTTTAATAGGGGTTGTCTGTTTGACTTTCGGTTGGTTTATGATGCTGCCAGATGATTTTGAGAATACCGCTCAATCTGTTATAGCAACAAATTTCTTTGGCAACAACATATTGGAATCGATAACAACTAAAAACTATTGGGATGTGGGTAACGACTATAAGCCTTTGATGCACACCTGGTATGTAGGCTTATTGATGCAATATTATGTGTTAATTCCTTTATTGTTTTTTATTGCTGGCAATTTAATATCAGAAGCCAATAAGAGGAGAAAGATTAATGTAATACTTGTGAGTTTACTTGGTTTACTTTCGTTATACCTTTATATCATCTCTGACAATGCATGTGCAAAATTCTATTATCTTCCATATCGGTTGTATGAATTCTGCGTAGGTGCTTTAGTGTATTATTTGTTTGCACATAAAAATATTGTTATTCAAAATTCAGTAGTAAAAGTAGCTATTAGTGTCATATATGTGTGCATAATTATACTTCTATTTGTAGAATTAGAATTTATCTCTCGTCCAATTAAACTTATAGCAGTTGTAGGACTTACGGCATTACTGATAGATTTAATGTCAAGAGTGAATATTGAGCAAAATAATATTTTTTCAAACAAACAAATAGCTCACATTGGCGCTGCAAGTTACAGTATATTTGTATGGCATCAAGTAATATTTGCTTTGACCCGTTATTCTTTTACCAATAACCTTACTGAAGCTATCCCATTCTTGTCCGTAATAGTGCTTACAACCGTTCTTTCTGTGTTTTCTTATAAGTATATAGAACATATAAAGGAAAGAAAAATGATATGGGGTATTATGTGTGTAACTGCTTTTCTAACAACAAGTTTGTCTCTCTCTATATATACTATTGCAGGTGTTGTACGTGATGTGCCTGAACTTGATGTTGTAAAAGGAAACGTGCATAGAGGAATGTGGGCAGAATATTGTGACCGTGGTTATAAGTATGATAAGGATTTTACTGAATCATCTAAACCGAAATGGTATGTTATAGGCAACAGTTTTGGTCGAGATATGGTGAATATAATATTGGAAAGCCCAATTGCAGACAAAGTAGATGTTGTATATTCTACACCAAAGAATTTTCAAAATCAGAAAAAACGTTTTGCTAAAGCTGATATTGTGTTCCTCTCAACTCTTGGATTAAACAAGGAGCTTATTGATGATGTGCATAGGCGTTGTTCCGCAAATACTAAATTTTTCATTATTGGAGAAAAAAACTTTGGTGAGAGTAATGGACAAGTTTATCGCCATCGTTATTCTGCAGATTATCATCAGCTAACCATAGGAATGGAAGATGGATATGCGGAAAAGAATGAACAACTTAAAAAAGCTTATCCTAATTGTTATATTGATTTAATAGAAATGGTTCGTCAGCCAAATGGTAAAGTACGTGTGTTTTCTGACGATGGTAAATTTATTAGCCAAGATTGCCGTCATCTAACAAAAGCTGGAGCTAAATTTTACGCTAACAGGATTAATTGGAATAGATTTTTAAATTAAAACGCTCATTGGTTGCGTTAACTGTAAAACAATTACTTATGTATAAACATTTTTTTAAAAGGTTATTAGATATCGTGCTCTCAGGTTTGGGCATGATAGTTTTATTCCCTATTTACTTGCTACTTACGTTATATGTAGCAATTTTTATGGGTTTACCAGTCTTGTTTGGACAGGAACGTATTGGTAAAGGCGGAAGGCCATTCAAGCTGTATAAGTTTCGTTCTATGACAAACAAGAAAGATAAGGAAGGTAACTTGTTGCCAGAAAGTGAAAGACTGACAAAGGCTGGTATTTTACTGAGAAATTCTTCTTTGGATGAATTACCAGAGTTGTGGGCTATCATTATTGGTAAGATGTCAATAGTAGGACCTCGTCCTATGCCAACATATTATGACCCTTATTTTCTTCCAGAAGAGAGAAAACGTCATACTGTGCGTGGTGGACTTATTCCTCCTGACTCTTTAAGTGGTAAGGCTGTGACCAGCTATGAGGAACAGTTTGAGTATGAATGCTATTATGCGGACCATGTTTCTTTGTGGTTAGACATAAAAGTGATTTTTACCACATTTAAAATATTGTTTAAACGTGTTGAGGAAGATTATGGTACTTGTGAGCGTCCTCATTTGAATGTATATCGCAAAGATATGATAACTAAATAAAAATTAAAGAATTATGATACAGACAATCAATGAATTGATTAAAAAGAATGGAACTCCTTTTTATATATTTGACGAAGAGGGTTTTGTAAACAACTATCGTAAGTTGGAGAGAACATTTAAGGCGGTGTATCCAAATTATCAGATTTCGTATTCGTACAAAACAAACTATACTCCATTTGTATGTAAATTGGTAAAGAGTCTTGGCGGTTATGCGGAAGTGGTTTCTGACATGGAATATACTCTTGCAAAGAAGTTGGGATATGCCAATAGCCAGATAGTTTATAATGGTCCTTCAAAGGGAGAGGAGATGTATGAACATCTTGAAAATCATGGCATTCTTAATCTTGACTCTTTGGATGAAGCAAAGCGAGTGGTGGACTATTGTAAGGCTCATGCCGACAAACAGTATACTGTGGGTTTGCGTATAAACATGGATTTGGGTGCAGCTAACTTTATCAGCCGTTTTGGTTTGGAGCCTGATAGTAAGGATATGCTGGAAGTAGTAAAATTGATAAAAGATACACCAAATCTTAAGTTGATAGGTTTGCATTGTCATATAAGCCGTTGCCGTGGGGTGGATGCTTGGGCAGAACGTGCCAAGATTATGTTGGATATGGCAGACAAGTATATTGATGATGTGCCTCAGTATATAAGTTTGGGTAGCGGTATGTTTGCTGATATGGCAGACTATCTGAGAAATCAGTTTGGTGGTGATAGCGTTCCTACATATGAGGATTATTGCAAGGCTACAATACAGCCATTTGCAGAACACTATAAGGATGTGGAAAATAAACCGATGCTTTTCACAGAGCCTGGAACAACAGTTGTGGCCAGATATTTGAGCTTTGTAAGCAAGGTATTGAGCATAAAGCAGATCCGTGGAAGATGGATTGCAAACATGGATGGCGACTACCATAATTTGGGTGAGATATGCACTATGAAGAAGTTGCCTACACATGTGATTGCAGGTGGTAAGGATCAGAAGCATTATGACAATATTGACATAATGGGATTCACTTGTTTGGAACAAGATGTGATGGTCCCTGCTTGGGATGGAGAACTCGCAGAAGGCGATGTAATGGTATTTGATAACTGTGGTGGTTATTCCATTGTATCAAAGCCTCAATTCATTAAACCTCAGAGTGCTATGTTTGCAAAGCGTATGAATGGCGATGTGCAAATGATAATGCGTGCTGAAACTTTTGATGATGTGTTCGGTAAGTTCAATTTTGAATTCTAAAAAATAAAATCAATGAAAGATATTACAATACTAAGTTCTGCTTGTGGAGCTTTCTTTATGCCTGGTTTTTTCCGTTGTCTTAAGGAGAACCATGAGCGTAATATTAGAATTATAGGCTGCGACTTGAGTGATGATGCTTTAACCAATAGTTTGTTTGTGGATAAGTATTATCAAGTGCCAAGATATACAGACAGCCATTATGTTGACGCTTTGTTGGATATCTGCAAGAAAGAAAATGTGGATGTCTTCTTTCCTCATATTTCCATGGAGCTTCCTTTTATACTGGATCGTATGGAGGATTTTGAGAAATTAGGGGTGAAAGTTGCTATCTCGGATAAGGAAACATTGGCAACTGCCAATTGCAAGTATCATCTGTATGAGTTTATGAAGGAAAAAGGATTGACGGTTCCTCAATATTTCCTTGTAGACTCTTCTGAGACTTTACGCAAGAGAATTGGTGAATTGGGTTTTCCTAAGCGTCCAGTCTGTGTAAAAATGACCGAAAACAGTGGCAGCCGTGGTGTTCGTATCGTTCGTGCAGACTTATCAAAGAGCGATCTCTTCATGCATGATAAACCATCTTCAATGAACGTTACACTGGATGAAATGTGCGAGATATTGGATGGTTGCAATCCGATGCCAACCATTATGGCAATGGAGTTTCTGCCAGGTGTAGAATATACGGTTGATTTGCTTGCCGATCATGGCAAGACTTTGTATATAGCAGGTAGAAGAAATACTACCAGCTCCATGAGTATTGCTCAGACATCTGTAGTGGAGAAGAAAGATAGTGCTTATCAGCTCTGTGAGGATATTGTGAATGAGTTAAATCTTGATGGAAATATCGGTTTCGACTTTATGCTTGATGAGAACGATACTCCTTGGCTTACTGATTTGAATCCTCGTGTAACAGCTACTATCATTCTTTATGCTGGTGCTGGTATGAATTTCCCATATTTGCGTGTCAAGCAACTTTTGGGAGAGGAGTTGCCTAAAATTGAATTGAAGTATGGAACCAAGCTGGTTCGTAAATATTGGGATGTGTTGTTTGATGAGAATGGCATAATAGAAATATGAAAATTCTTGTAGTCTCGCAATACTATTTTCCAGAGCCATTTCGTATTCATGAGATATGCGAAGAATTGGTAAAACGTGGACATAGCGTAACTGTTTTGACAAGTGTACCAAACTATCCAGATGGTGAAGTCTATTCTGGTTATCTAAACATAAACAGTGAAGAAGTAATCAATGGAGTAAAAATCATACGTTGCGCTTCACGTCCTCGTCATAATGGATTTATAAATTTATTTTTGAATTATATATCATTTATATTTGCAGCAAATAGGCGTTTAAAGGATATAAGGGATAATTTTGACATTGTATACGCTTACCAACTATCTCCTATTACGAGTTCGATACCTGCTGTGAAGTATGCCAAAAAGAAGAAAATACCTCTTTTGATGTATTGCCTTGATTTATGGCCAGAATCAATTGTAGGTCAGATTTCGGAAAAAAATTATATTTTCAAGATGGTTAGAAGACTGTCTGAAAAAATATATAAATCATGTGATAGGATTCTAGTTACATCACCAAGTTTTACTAGTTATTTGGAACGAGTATGTGGCGTAAAAACAACAGTTATGAGATATGTACCACAACATGCGAATGACGTATTGCCTTTAATAAAAAATGAGGAGCATGATAATTTGAATTTTGTTTTTATGGGTAATGTCGGTATTTCGCAAAATGTACAATGTTTTATTAAGGCTTGTTCGCATATAAAAGATAGACATGATTTTAAGATACATATAATAGGAAGTGGTGCTATGCTGGAGGAGGTTATATCTTTGGCAAAAGAGCTAAAAGTGGATGATAGTGTTATCTTTCATGGTCGCAAGCCGAAATCATACATGCCCCAATATTATGGTATTGCAGATGTATGTCTTGTTTCTCTTAGAGATGAAGGTGCTGTTAGTTGGACAATCCCTGGCAAAGTGCAAGAGTATATGTCAGCAGGTAAACCTATCTTAGCTTCGATTTCTGGTGATACAGAGTTTATTATTAATGATGCCCGTTGTGGAAAGGCATTAAAGAACGACGATATTGAAGGTATTGCAGAAACCATTCAAGAATGGGTAAAAAATCCATCTGTATTGAAAGATATGGGGAAAAGTTCGCGTTGGTATTACGAGGAGCATTTTACTCTTAAAAAGCATGTAGATGTGCTTGAACAGGAATTGAATAATTTGATTAATGGATGAATTATTCTTTGAGTTGCTACAAGTAGCAATTGGAAACCGTACAAGTTTATCGATTACCCCTACCACAGACGATTGGGACAATCTATATTCACATGCTTTACAGCAAACATTATTAGGTGTTTGTTTTTATGGAATACAGAATTTGCCAAAAGAACAAGTTGCCTTTTTGCCTTTGCCTTTAAAAATGCAGTGGTTGGCAATAGTTGTGAAAATCCAAAAACAAAATGAGCTGTTGAACTATCGATGTGTTGAGTTACAGCGTATTTTATCTAAAGTGGATTTTCGAACCTATATTATGAAGGGACAAGGCAATGCTATATTGTACGATGAAAAATTATGCTTTTTAAGACAAAGTGGTGACATCGATATCTATCTTGAGGGTGGTTATAAAAAGGTTATTGATTATGTTAACAGGACATTTCCAACAAAAGATGTGAATGAGTTAGAAATTCATTATCATTGCTTTAATGATGTTGAAGTAGAAATTCATTATAAACCCTTTGTGATGGATAGTCCTAAGAACAAAAAATTGCAATCCTTTTTCAAAGAATGTGAGGAGGCTAATTTCGCAAATAAATTGTCTATTCCAAAGACAGACAAACATATTATTGTTCCCACCTTAGAATTTAACCTTGTGCATCAGTTGGTGCATATTCATCATCATTTATTTTATGAAGGTATAGGATTGCGACAACTGATGGATTACTACTTCCTCCTCCAGAAGACTAGTTATGGCTCTACTGATAGTATCAAGAGATCGAAGAAAGTTATTCATCAATTAGGGCTTGATAGGTTCTCATGTGCTTTGATGTATGTACTACAGGTCGTTTTCGGTCTAGAACGTAATAAAATGCTATGGAGTCCTTCTAAGAAAGATGGTATATTCCTCTTGAATGAAATCATGTGTTCTGGGAATTTCGGACAGGCGGATATCCGAAAGAAAGGAATCTATCAGAATAAATGGAAGTCTTTCTGGTATATTCATTTTAAGACTTTCCGATATTGGCGCTTTGATCATTGGGCTTGGTTCTGGAGCCCGATATACAGAATACGTGGATTTGTTTGGAGAAAAGTGAATGGATATAATTAACATGTGTTTCAGAACTTGTTTCCGTTCCTACTTCATAACAAAAAACTATAATAATATTTACATACGATAGAATGAGTTGTGATATATTTGAGCAATATTCTACTGTCTATGACCCTGGCATTCCCGATTATATATTCTTTTTTTCCTTTTGGATTACGAGTACTCTTATAGCAATTTTACTTCTTATGATGAAGAAGAAAGCTATCAAAGAAACTGTAATGGGGGCATTGCTTGCAGAATGTATCTTCATCATCTTTTGTTCAACAGTAATTTACCGGGAAACATTACCAGAACCTCATTATAAATTCATGCCATTTTGGAGTTATAAGGCGATTGGAGAGGGTGATGATATGTGTTTCGTAGAGGTATTTCTTAATATTATCTTATTCATACCAGTTGGTTTCTTGGCTTGCGGTTTAAGAAGAATGAACTGTTTGTGGAAGGTAGCGTTCTTGGGATGTATTATCTCATGTACTATAGAAAGTTTGCAGCTTTGGTTGCAAAGAGGGGTCTGTGAACTAGATGATGTGTTCCATAATACGTTAGGGAGTATTGTGGGATATGGATTATATCAATTGATTGCTTCATTATTGAAATGGAATATGGTAAAAAATAAAAAGTAATAAAATATGAAATATTTAATTGTGGTTGCTCATCCTGATGATGAGGTATTGGGTGCTGGTGCATCAATGTGGAAATGGAGTCATGAAGGCGACGAAGTAGACGTAGCCATTATGTGTACGGAGGCAAAGGCAAGAGCTTTTCGTCCTTCGGATGCAGAGTTGGAAGGTGATACGGATGCTGCTACCAACTATGTTGGTGTGAGCAAGAAGTATGAGGCTACTTTCCCGAATATCGAGATGAACACTGTGCCGCATTTAAAGTTGGTGCAGTTTATTGAGAGTGCTATTCGTGAAAGTGAACCTGATATTGTGATTACTCATCATCCTGCTGACACGAACAATGACCACTTGCAAACTTCAATGGCCTGTCAGGAGGCTATACGTTTGTTTCAGCGTCAGCCGACAGTGAAGCCAGTGAAGGAGTTTTGGTATATGGAAGTACCATCATGCTCTGAGTGGGCTATCAACGATGCCATGAATCTGTTCCGTCCGAACTGTTATGTTGAGGTCGGTCAGAATGGAATACAGGCAAAATGTAAGGCTCTTTCTATGTACCGTGGCGTAATGCGTCCATATCCTCATCCTCGAAGTGTAGAGTATATCACTGGCTTGGCTGCTATGCGCGGAAGCCAGTGGGGATGTAACTATGCAGAAGCATTCCAAGTCGTGTTGCGTAGATATTAAAGCAATATGAAATTATTAAAGGCTATATGGGCATTCTGCTTCTATCTCTTTGTTCCAAGAAGGGCGAAGCGGATGCCCAATAATTGAATATAACGGTATGGAAATAAATAAAGATTTGCTCGATAATTTGTTTGAGCAGGCAAAAGAGAACCCTCGTTTGCGTCAGAACCTTGATTTGCGCACATCATCGACTGATACCAGCCAGCGCATGCTGAATGCCCTGCTGCCAGGAACCGTTGTCCCTATCCACAGGCATCCACAAAGTACGGAGAATGTTTTTCTCCTGTGCGGTAAGATTGTGGAGGTTATCTGTGATGAAAACGGAAACGAGATAGAGCGTATTCACCTTGACCCAACCATTGGTAATTATGGCTGTGTTGTTCCACAAGGTGCATGGCATACTGTAGAAGTACTGGAACCTTCGGTTATATACGAGGCAAAGGACGGAAAATATGGTGAGGATGGCAGTGAGACGTTTGATGCTTTCAAGGCAAAGAAAGCGGAAAACAAGGAACAGGCTTCAGCTACATTCTCAAATAGTCTTGGAGATTTAAAAAAGAATATTGAGTATCTAATTGGCATGGAACGTCAGTCGGGAAGCATGGATGTTATTACTCCGCTCTATGTGTCGCGGATGTTGAATGTGCCATTGGAAGAGGTGGAGAAGGTGATGAAGAACATTAACATCGTGTGACTAAATTTTAGTTAGAAAGAGATAAAAGAGCCTGAGAGATAAACTTTTGCACCGTCAGTCGTAGATTTGACTGATGTTCTTCAGTTTTGGAGAATAAACAATGTTTAGACGTTCACGCCATCGCTTTCGCCTTGTCGCGTGTGAAATAAAGAAGAGAAATCTCGAAGGCTCTCTTTTTAAGTAAAAGGAATAATTATGGATGATAGGATAATCAGAAAAAGGATAAGTACCATGACAACGTCAAGGGATTTACACAGTGTTCTTAATGTCATTAAACAAAATATGGCGAAAGAATATGGTGTTGAATACTATCCAATTTCTTGGGATGACTATTGCTATTTCTCCTCACCGAAAAGATCAGTCCGTAATTATGTCTCTTTCGAAATTCCTAAGAAATCTGGAGGCTATAGACATATATCAGCTCCAGTAAGAGGATTGAAAGAGATACTGAAATGTCTGAACTATTTATTGGAATTGATATATTATCCTAAGGACAATGTTACTGGATTTGTTCGTGGTAAGTCTATAGTTGATAATGCATCACCTCATATAGGAAAGAATTATATCTTTAATGTTGACCTAAAAGATTTTTTTCCAAGCATAGAGCAAGCGAGAGTATGGAAAAAACTACAACTGAGACCTTTATGTCTGACCAAGGAGGTTGCAAGTGCAATTGCTGGTCTTTGTTCTATGGAGATTGAAGACGAGAATGGAAATAAACGATATATCTTGCCCCAAGGATCTCCTACATCGCCTATGCTATCGAATATTGTATGTGAGCGTTTGGATTGGAAACTTTCAGGTGTAGCACGAAGGTTTGGATTGACATATACACGTTATGCTGATGATATAACATTTAGTAGTATGCATAATGTATATCAACATGATGGAGATTTCTGTAAAGAACTACGCCATATCATAGCAGAAGAACATTTTACAATAAACACATCAAAAGTTAAGTTACAAAAACGTGGAGGGCATCAAGAGGTTACGGGGCTTGTAATAAGTGATAAGGTTAATGTTCCGAAAGCGTATGTTAGGGAGATTCGATCATTGTTATTCATGTGGGAATGTTATAGCTATGCGGTTGCAAGTCAAAAATATGCATTCTATCATAATGCATATGTAAAACGTAGAACGTATGGTGAGTTCGTTTCATTAGAAAATGTTCTTGACGGAAAAATAGAATATCTGAAAATGATAAGGGGAGGTAAGAACCCCTTGTATATGTCTCTGCGGTCACGATTGGATAAACTGATAGGAAAAGTCACGAAGAAGAACATTGATAGTGAAAATGTAATAGAGGTAGTGAATAAAAAGAATGAGGGCAAGAAACATGATATTGAGGCTACATATGAAGTTCTGCGTTTATTCGAAGAGCCCAATGGACTGAAATTTTTGACTCATGATTTTCCTGATACAAGTTGGACTGTCGGACCGTTTATTGAGCAATGTCGAACCGTTTTTTACGAAGAAGCAAATAGACATCCCAATATTCCACAGTCATTATACAGTTTAGTCAAGACTTTTATATCAGGTGTCAGTAACAATATTAAAGGATGGCTTGGTTATGACGAGAAACTCCATACGGAGACATGGGATGATTGGGAAAAATTGGAAGAACATCCAATTAAACGGCATGGAGGCATAATTGACATATTCAGAAATACAATAAGAGTAAGATCGCCCAAGCTGTTTGATTTGATAAAATATATAGAAGGACAGTATACACAGTTTGTATTTGAATATGATTCAAAAGAATTAATAAAAGCAGACTTTTATACAAATGTATATATTTTGCGCTGGTGTATGGCGCGTGTGTTGTCAATGTTTTGCCAGTATCAAGAATATAAAAAAATACATGTTTCATGCTCCAAAAAAACAATGAATGGATGGATTGTTTATGCAATTCAGCTTACACAAATCGGGTCGTTCCCGTCAGTAGATATTAATGATGCCATAAAAAGGTTGAGTGAAGATGCAGGTGACTTGGGGGTTATAAAAGATAAAATGCGAAGTTATTGTGACTGGTCAATTATATCTAAATGGAATAGTGAAAATCTGCGTTGGAATATCTTAAAACGAGATGATGAGAAAGAAGTTGAGAAGATAGAGGAGTCTGCGATAGGTTTTACTCATGAGTTCATTTTCTATAAAACTAAATATAACAATTAAATGATGGAAGAGAAAGAGTATATCTACATTATAGATGACAACCAATTTGGTGAATTGACAAACGCTTGTCAGTACATTGAAACTGGTATTTATGATGATGTTATAAGATGGGTGAAGCCATGTAAAGAAACTAAAGTTGAGGACTTTAAATATGCTGCATGTATTTGCTATCATTCGTCTTTGTCAATAAATGACAACGGAAAATGGAAAAGTGCTTCTATATTGTTGTCAGATTTAGAGGATATGGTTGGTGACATTCCTCTGGTTAAATACTCTAAAGGTTGTAGCTTAGTTAATTTTGAACGAGAATTTCATGTAGTATACGAAATGCCTAAAGAATTGTTTTATAGACGATTGAAACTTTTTATCCAGCACTATAAAGATAGTGCTGATATAGACTTAAATCTATTACTAGATGACCAAATCAATATGAGTGCTCCCGACAACATTGTTGTATTTGGCAAAAAGGAGAAGTTCAGTAATTGTTATTTGTTGAAGGAGGCGAACAATTGTAAATACCATCAAATTATTGTCGATACGAACATTGATGTGGTCATTAAGTCTTCATTAGATTTAACGACAGACACCATTATTATAGATTTGGATGAATATGGTATACGTGGTATGCAACTGGCTTTTACTCTTAGGCTGATGTGTCCACAGTTGAAACATGCGATACTATCACGAATCATAGGTGTAACAGACCAACCAATTTCAGATTTTTATCGATATTTCCCTTATTCGCAGATTTTGCAAACAGAAGGCTTTGCTCTCTGCCAGATTGAAGACTTAGATGCGACATTGACAAATACAGTTGTACTGACTTGTGAAACCTATGAAAGTGGTTTTCTGAACAGAATTCACGTAAAAGAAGATGCGACATACGGACATCATTCGTTGGCAAACGAATGGGGATTGATGGCTCTCAATCGCTTTGTATCGAAAGATCCAAATCGTATCTCTGAGATACTGCGAAAAGCTGAAATGAATTTGTTTTTCAGATATTCTATAATAAAGAATTTGGATATACGTGATGTGTTGGAAGATACGTCTGACAATGATAAAAAGGATACCAATCTTATACCTAAGCAAGAGAAACAAAAAGGAGGAAAGTATCTGCTGATTGACGACAAAGGAAATGAAGGTTGGAAAGAGGTATTGAAGTGTTGTGTGAGAGACGTAGAAGCATTTGATGTTCACGACAAAGAGACAGCATCGTATAACGCTCTTCCAAAGGCCATTAGGGACAAACTGAAAGAAGGTTATTATGATGTAATATTCTTGGATTTGCGTTTGATGGCTTGTGAGGAGAATAAGGATTTAAATGTTATGGAATTCTCAGGAATGAAAGTATTGCAAGGTATCAAACAGGCCAATCCTGGAAATCAAGTGATAATATTCACGGCTTCCAGCAAATCATGGAATCTGAAAGCTCTAATCGATAATGGAGCAGATGAATATTACTTAAAAGAGTCGCCGCTATTTCATTTTTCCAAAGAAGAATCAAGAGAAAACGCAATGCATCTCGTAAAAACTATAGGATATTGCTATCGCCGAAGTTACTTACGTGAGAGTTACAGCTTGATGGAGAGCATAAAGAAAAAGATTAATGCTTCAGCTCGATTGAATGAGAACAATAGAAACGAAACTATCGCCCAATTAGATATGGCCTTTCATCAGTTGTTGAAAATAACAGGGACAAACAATCGAGACAGTTTTGCTTACACCTTTGTGGCTTTTGAGTTTGTCATTCCGTTGTTGTGCAAACATTTGTCAGCAGTAGGAAATAGTACTCCTGAAAAATTTGAGGACCTAATAAATACACAATTAGCTACAAGCGACACGAGTTTGATCAATGATGGGACACAAATGATTTTGGCGAGAAATGCGTATATGCATGGAGATAAACGTGCATTAGATAGACTCTTTTCATTTGTGGTTCATGCAAAAGGAATTTTGAAAGTATTGGAAGTGTTGGATAAAGTATCTCAATTATTGTAAATACCCCAATAGTAATTTTGAGCTATACTAATATGATTTCTTAAAACTACCTGTTGGCGGAATTAATTTGGTGCATACTTAATTCTAGCAATAGGCTTGTTGTTTATGAGATTTACGTATTGGAGAATAGTGAGGGCACTAATTTTTGGCACCTGGTTTACAAGATGAACTTTTTAAAAAGTAAGTCGTAAGCGAAAATCTGCCAAGCCTCTGACAAATAGCTTGACAGGAATTCAGAAGTAGATTTTCGAGATTAACAATAGAGACGAATAACTATAGTGCTTCTTTACACAAAGAAGCACAAATGACAGAATAAACAAAACATGCACAAAGACTCATTCGATTTCATCTACAACGCCGATGGCGATTATTACGATTCGGTTGTAGACAAGAAAATACAGAAAGTCGTAGAAGAGCTGAAGGCATTGCCTCATGAAGTACTAATCCGCTACCTGACCTATTGGTCGGAAGCCATAGATAGCCGTAAATATGTTGTGGAGAGTGACCTTCCGCATGAAGAATGGTACACAGACTGTTGTGACTATGCAACCAGTGAGATAGATGAAGAACGATATATGCATGCCAAGTGTATGACAGAAACACTTGGACATATGCTGCAAGACATCAGGAATAATTATCCTAACAAGTATCCTGCTGCCATGCGCACAGTGAAGTCATGGAAGAACTACAGTTTTATCGGGTTCACCCCCTACTATGCGTGAGGAAATCGACAAGGTTTGGATAGAACCGAACACATGGAATGATGGCAAAATGGCTGCTATGGCATATGTTCCATTGCTTGAAATCTTTATGAAGCAATATGAAGATGGCAAGAATGAGGAGGTAGCAGGAGACGCTTTTTATCTTCTTAAACGACTTGCAAGGCTACACTGTAAGGATGTGGATTACTTTGAGTCAGATAGAGAGAGTCATTGCTCGTATTATAAGTTTCTGTTGGAGGCAGTATGCCATATCCTGACACTTGTAATGAAAGACAAGCGTATAGAGCAACGATACTGTAATGCTATGGTTTGGCATATTAACACGATCAATATGCTTTATGGGCAGATGTTTCAGTCTTCATTTACAAGTTTTGAGGATTTTCTGTATGGCGATGCAACGGAAGACACGTTTGTGTTTGGGTTTGAATACTTGTTGGAGATGGATAAGAATAAAAACCGATAAAAACACCGCATCTGTTTTCCGAGTCTTCGACTTGTTTTTCATTCATATAAAGCTGTGGCACAATGTGCCACTCGGAAAACAGACACGGCGATAAACAGAATAAAAACCGTTGGGGCTTGCAAAACACTCTATAAGATCCAAATTGCAAAACTTTGAATATCGGATGAATCAAATATATCTATGAAAAATTATGAATAGTGTTGAAATAGAAAAGAAGATAAGGGAATTGGTTGGACACTATCTGATAAAGGACTATCATGTAATCGTAAAGCGTGGAGACGTGATACTATGGTTGCCGGATATATGTAAGGATAGCCCATTCAATAAATTGGTTGACGAGGTATATGGGGCGTTGGATGACAGTATCCGAATAAGCATAATATACCCCAACAACGGTAAGAAAGTCTGTGAGTTCATCAAGGAAAACATGGAAGAGATAAAGCGCATGAAATTGATTTGATGCGTAGATAATAATTTGTGGAAAAGACACAAATGAGAAAAGAAATACAATTGTACGAATACCAGAAGGATATGTTACGGCAGATAGAGGATGCGTTTGTGACGCACCAATCTGTGATGGTACAGATGCCTACTGGAACAGGAAAGACCGTTCTGATTTCGGAAGTAGTAAAGAGAGAAGAACGAAGAGTGAAGAATCCATGTGTGTGGATTGTGGTACATCGGCGTGAATTAGTAGAACAGATAAAGGAAACGCTTGAGAGACGATTAGGCACTTCTCTTGATGCAGAAAGAGAAAAGTCAAACGTTATAGAAGTTTTCTCTATACAGTGGTTGTCGAGACACTATCAAGAGCTGGAGGAAAGACCATCACTCATTGTGATAGACGAGGCACATCATGCCCTGGCAAAGACCTATGCCGAGATGATGAATGCCTATCCAGAGGCAAAGAAACTCGGAGTGACAGCCACCCCTTGCAGACTCAACAAACGGGGCTTCACCGATTTGTTTGAAGTTCTGCTTACTTCCCACTCCATTTCCAACTTTATCAAAGACGGTTATCTGTCAGACTTCGATTATGTGTCGCTCAATCCGAGCAGTGAAGACCAGAAGAAGATTGACAGAATGTCAAAACGAGCCACCGATGGAGACTATAGCATTGCAGAGATGCAGGATGTGTTGGACTGCAAGCCATCCATTGGGCGGTTGTATCAGACTATAAAGGAATTTGCGGCAGGAAAGAAAGGCATCGTGTATGCCATCAATATAGAACATGCAGAGCATATTGCAGCGTATTATCGTGAGCAAGGAATAGAAGCCGTGGCGATAAGCAGTAAGACACCGTTGGCGGAAAGGAAGATTATCATTGAGAAGTTTAAGGGGACAAGCATTGATAGTAAGCCTAACTATGCCTCTTTGACCCTTTCTATGCCGATGGAGAGGAAGAATGATGCTGATAACAAACCATTGAGTACGAAAAATTGTGGCAAGACAGATAAGACAGGTACGGCAACAGAACAAATGGGCAACATTCAGGTATTGGTGAATGTGGACTTGTTCGGTGAAGGCTTCGACTGTCCCGATGTAGAGTTCATCCAGTTGGCAAGACCCACACTGTCGTTGGCGAAATACCTACAGATGGTAGGACGTGGTCTGCGTGTGGCGAAGAGCAAGGAATGCTACATCATCCTGGACAATGTCGGACTGTACCGACTGTTTGGACTTCCCACCACGGAATGGAACTGGACAGCGATGTTCCTTGGCAACCAAAGTGGCATGGGCGAGGTGAATATGGCAAAAGACTTTGCTTTGAAAACCATTGGAGCATGCTACAGCGGTCAGAAGAGAGAACGGATGGACATGTACAACGACACCATGGTAGTGATAGCACGTCATGACGCCCCCAGAGTACAGGCACAGATGGTGGAGTTGGCAGGTATGTACCACACGATACGCAACTTGCGCAAGACGGAATGCAGATATATCGGTGATGGAGTCTATATCCGAACGATAGAAAAGCAAGGCATCTACAAAACCACCAATGATGTACGTTTGGGATGGAGAATGGTATACCGAACAGTGGATGGTGTGACACGCTATTATGCGCTGCAAGAAAGAAGTGAGCGCATGGAGTATGTCGGCAGGAGAAATCCATGGAGTGAATGTGCCACAGGCATCGTCAAGCAGTACTTCTATCCGTGTGAAAACAACGACAACCAGTTGACCGAAATATCCGTAGAAGAACCTGCCTACATCACAGGCGAGAAGCGCAAGCAGCAGAAAGGTAGCATACAGCAGGAAGTGAATGGCGAGTACTATATGGTGACATACGTCTATTATGGGGTAAACAAGAACAAGGGAAAGGAGTTCAACAGCAAGGACGCATACGTCTGTGAGCATTTCATGCGCAACGAGTATGCCATCAGCAACAACAACAATCACATCATCCTAAGAGGACTGGAGAAAGTGAAGCTCTCCGATGACAATATAGCAGAGGTAGTGTTTGAAGGAGAAAAGAAGACAACATGGGTAAACCTATATACCATGCAAGAGTTTGACAAGCGTCCGCAAGTGGAACGTATGGGATTTATGGAACTGCTGAAAGTAGGCTACAACTACTATTTCTACAAGAACAAGAAACTCGCCGGCATACCGCTGCGCGATTGGGGATGTGCCGTGAACAATAGAATGTTCATGTTTATGGAACAATATGTGATATTGCAGGAAGAACCAGACAAAGTGTACTACGTGGAGGGCGAGTACAACAAAGGAAGACAATGGTATCTGAAGTTGCAGGACGTATGGGGAAAGAATCCACGAAAAATGAAAGAGATACCCTCAGCATATTTGCCGAGGAAATACTGATATGAAGGATATTCAGCTATACGACTATCAAAGAGAAATGAGTGAACGGATTGAGGCGGCTTTTCGGTCGTGTCAGTCCGTGATGGTGCAGATGCCGACAGGTACGGGAAAAACGATACTTCTTGCAGAAGTAGTGAAAAGAGAAAAGTTAAAAGGGAAAAACCCGTGTGTGTGGATTGTGGTGCATAGGCGTGAATTGGTAGAACAGATAAGAGAAACGCTTGAGACCATGACGAGTAGCTTTTCTACTTCTGGCACTACACCTTCCCTCTTATTGGATGATTCCCGCATAAAAGTAATGTCGATACAATGGCTGTCGAGGCATTATCAAGAAATGGAGGAAATTCCATCATTGATAGTAATCGACGAGGCACATCATGTCGTGGCGAAGACCTATAAGGAGGTGATGGATGCTTTTCCTGAATCGAAAAAATTGGGATTAACAGCCACGCCCTGCCGACTGACCAAACGGGGGTTCACCGATTTGTTTGACGTGCTACTGCAGTCGTGGTCAGCAAAGAAGTTTATTGCCGATGGGTGGTTATCGCTGTATGACTATATGTCCATCAAAGAGGACAGCGAGGACTGGCGCTTGGTGAACTCGCTGAAGAAGCGAGGTGCCGACGGAGACTTCTCGCTGAGAGAGATGAGTGAGAAAATGAATGTGCAGCCAAGTATTGAGAGGCTTTGCGATACGGTGAAAAGATATGCAGCAAACAAGAAAGGCATCACTTACGCCATAGACATAGCCCATGCGGAACATATAGCAGAAGCATACAGACAGCATGGCATAAATGCAGTGGCGATAAGCAGTAAGACACCGCTTGAAGAAAGAAAGGAGATTATTGAAAGGTATAAGAAAACAAGCATTGATAGTAAGTCTAACTATGCCTCTTTGAGCCTTACTAAGCCGTTAGATACAGATGTTAGCAATAAGGCTGATAGTACGGATAATACTGATACTCCATTGGCGCAAACAAATAACATACAAGTGTTGGTTAATGTAGATTTGTTTGGTGAAGGTTTTGACTGTCCCGATGTAGAGTTTATCCAGTTGGCGAGACCCACACTGTCGTTGGCAAAGTACCTGCAACAAGTAGGACGTGGCATGCGTGTGTTTGAGGGCAAGAAGTATTGCTTGATATTGGACAATGTCGGGCTATACCGTTTGTTTGGACTCCCGTCAGATGACAGAGACTGGCAAGCCATGTTTGAGGGACGTGTCGCTGGTAAAGGCATTCTGACAGAAGAAGTGGAAGGGCTGTATAACATAGCCTATTCCATTTGCAACGAACAAGAGAGAATCACTTCGGACGCACGAACAGAGCTAATTACCGTGATGACACATGAGGGGCAACGTATGGACTTGGAGGAAGCATACGGCTACGAGATAGTCAGCAACAAGGAAGGTCTGTCGGGTGTTGTGGATAAGGACGGCAAGGAAGTGCTACCCTGTGAGTATAATAAGGTAGAACTGAAAGCATACGGAATTGCCAAGCTGTATTCTCGACGGAAGATAGACAGAGAACGTCCATGGATGGACTTGCGTAATGGAGTAAGATTCTTCAAGCGACCAAGAATCGAAAAGCATGGTTTTATGGAGTTTTCCACAACAGACGGACTGCGCCTCTATCCGAGAGTAAAGACACGTCAGATGGACGAGAACAGTTTTGTATTGCGGAATGCGTTGAATAATGGAACAGACGAAGGGCTGCGGTTCCGCAATTTCTTTGTGCAGCCATCAGAGCCAGACAGACTATACATGTTCAAGGAGAAAATAGAAGACCTGTCGATTTGGGAAGACGAGCAAGGAGGTTTGGCTTGGCGCAAGGCTTGGGATACCATGTTGCATCCTATGACAGCTGAAGAATTAGTAGAAAAGAGAAACACATGGGAAGAAGAAGTCAAGCAGTTTGAAGAGGAAAAGAAACAGTACATAATTTTTTTCAGACCAGAAATAAAAATAGATTACATCGGATGCAGAACACAGTTAGCTGACTATAAAGAACCTGCCAATCTGAGAGTCACCTGCGTCACGAAGAACAATTACCAAGTATATTATCGAAGAAATTGGCTGGATAAATGGGAGTCATTAGGCAGTTATGCTAAGATATACCCCCAGGCATACGGTATAAGAATAGTGCAGAACAGAGAAGGCAAATACCTTGTACGCACAGAACTGTACAAACCAATGGAAAAGCCAGAACAGACGTATGAGTTTGCAGAGCTGCAGGACAACGCCCTGCTTCATTTTACGGAGCAAGGCAAGGAATACTGGGTATATTTGGAGAATATGACCTGCTTAACCCGTAAGCCAGAATTTGTCACCATTGGTTTCATGGATTTCCTGAAAATCGGGGGAGTGTATATGAGACGTGGAAGAAACAATGGTGAAACTTACAGAAGAGCAGAGATAAGGATGTACGATGACATTTGCTTCCTGGGATCAAGAGAGGTATTCGTCAAGACGGCATATAGAAAATACCATTATTACATACAGCAACGGTCATTGGACGGCAAACATTTTGTGCTGAGTGATAGTATGAAACCAAAAGAATCGTCAACATGGTTTGATATGTACTATGACGGGAAGAATCCTCCGATAGTAGAAAGACGAAAGAAGGACTATGAGATATACGGAGTGAAGAAGTAGTTTCATAGAATGAGTATAGGCAAAGGCGGATGTGCAAGATGGAGGGTCTTGGGCATCCGCCTTTGAGGTTTATAGCAATGGAGTCATATAAATTGGCATTAGCAATACGTTCCCGTTTTTATGAAAATCCTTCGTATAAAGTAGATATGGCTGACTTATTCTATCTGAATATTTAAGACAGAAAGCATCTAACGACGCATGAGTCTTATATCCAGACGATTTTACTTCAATAGGGCAAACTTTGTTGCCTCTTGACAAGAGAAAGTCAACTTCATAAGAATGGGTATTATCTTTAGGAAAAGTATAGTAAAACAGTTTGTTGCCTGAAGCACGAAGCATTTGCGCAATCAAATTTTCATATACATATCCAAGATTAGCAGATAATTTATCATTAAGCAGTTTCTGGTATATGATATTTTCCGTAAAATCCTTATCCCAAAATGCCAATGTCACAAACAATCCAGTATCACTTATATATAACTTATATTTTCCATAATCAGCTGTCAATGACATTCCAACATTGGGATCATCCGCATGATAAGCCACGTTTACAGTCTTACTGTCTTCCAAGCAAAGAATCATCTCGTCGATTTTGTCAGCCCCCATTTTTCCAACTACAGGTGTTGGTTGGTAACGTAACAGATTACGACTCAACTGAGACGGTATAGCCATAAACAATTTTGAAATTTTCCCCGTAGGGTCTATTTTCCTGAAATCGTCAGCATATAGTTGTATGATCTGTCGTTTAACCATATCAACATGTTGCAAATTGTTTGTGTCTAAATAGGCATTGATTGCCTGTGGCATTCCTCCTATCAACATATACAATCTCAATTCGCGCATTTTCTGACGATTCAAGCTATCACCTAATGACATCTTTCTTTCAAAGAACTTTCGCATCAGAGGCATAGTCGTATCATCATTCATTGCCCATCGAAACTCTTCATAATCCAATGGGAACATTTCAAGTCGATATTCTTCACTGGGTATACTGATATCCTTTGTGTTCTTTCGAATACTAATAAGGGATCCTATTTCAATATAATCATATCTACCATCTTTGATTAGATATTTGATTGCCTGACGAGCCTTTGGACATTGCTGCACTTCATCAAAGATAATCACAGACTCTCTTTCATACAATGTGGTCTTATAAATATTCTGCAAGTACAGAAAAATATAATCCATGTCCATCAAATCATCAAACAGTCCCTTTACTCCTTTCGAGGCTTCATTAAAGTCTATCAAAATGTATGAGCGATATTCCTTTTGAGCGAATTTTTCCACAATAGTAGACTTACCTATACGCCTCGCTCCCTCTAAAAGCAATGCAGTTTTGCCTTTAGAGGTCTCTTTCCATTCCTTTAGTTTGGAATAGATTTTACGCTTGAATATTATATCTGCCATTATTCCCTTTTTGCCCACAAAATTACATAAAAAAGCCTAATACCAAAATTTATTTAGCCAAAATACTGCCTAATACCAAAATCTTTTCTACTGATTTACACCCTGACACCAAAATTTTGAGTCTTTGGAATGAACGATATAATCCAATAACACCTTGGCATCTATAGACTTACGCTTGTGTTTTATGGACAAATGAAGATGTGGGGCTGTGGAGCGACCAGAAGAACCAGTAATGGCGATTGGAGTATCTGCTTGGACAGGTATACCCTGTGGAACGAGAATGTGCGAGAGATGGCAGTAGCTGATGGTATAGTTACCATGCTGAAGAGTAATGAAATTGCCAGAACGTTTGTCATTGTCGATGCGTTCTACAATACCATCAAGTATGGCATAACAAGGTTCATAGTTGGCACGCAGGTCAATACCGTTATGAAACTTTCTCTTGGCAGTGAATGGATCATTGCGATAGCCATATGGTGACGTAATATAAATATTTTGAAGAGGAAACGAGATTTGTGAGCTTGCAGTAGCAGGCTTATTTGTTGTAAAATCATTGGTAGCCATTGAGTCAATGACTGATGGTTGCTTAATAGAAGAGGTATCACGAGAAAGTGGTGCCTTTTTTTTTTGCATGTGGTGTTACGACCTTAACCTTGTAACGACGATTATGATTATCTACGGAGTAGAACTGAGCGTGAACTGTTGTAGAAACAGAGAGTCCGACAGCAGTTATGAAGACCAATAAAAACTTTTTCATGTAGACAAAAGTAGTATTAGGAAAAGGAAAGGCAAAACTGCGAAGATTGAAGGAACGAAAATATAACATCAAATAAGAATCAAGTATGATTATTCATTGATTATCATACTTGAATTATAAATTAGCATAAATGTAAGCTCCAAGAATGAGCGATATTCTTGTAATGGCCGCATTCCTATATATTGGGGGTGTATAGGTCAAATTGCAGGATATTTTAGACCTACTTTTTCTCTATAGGTCAAATTGCAGGATGAAAAATCGCCTCCCCAATGCGGTCCTATTCCACATTGTCGCTATCTTTGTAAAGCGGTCTGAAGCGTAGTGAAGCTCTGCATGGGTGCAACTTCATGAGGAATAGGACCGCGCACAACGAAAGGCATAAGCCATTAGCAGGATTCTTCACTTGAGGGGTCCTGCTTTCTTATGCCATGAGTTGCTGCCAATGCCAAGAAAAAACCACTAATGAGTCGCTTGCGACTCATCTCCGTCATACCGCTATTTACGTTCAGCCTTTTCTTCAGATTGGTAAAAGTTCCCTCTATCTTGTTGTTCGTATTTGGCATGCCTTCACAACTTTCTTTTTGAAACGTAAAGAGGTATGACATATAGAAATCCAAGCTGTGCATCACAGTACGCAAGCGCTTGTGAGTATAGTTCTTTTTCCACATTTCAGCAGAGAGCGCTTTCCAAGCGTGTCTTTCCATTTTTCTTTCCACTGGGCATAGTTGATCTTGAAGTCCCTCCCAGAGGAAACAGTCAACGTGTCCAATAGGCCCTTAAGTTCTCGCGCTGCCTTAAGCCTTGGATTCTGTGTGAGATGACGTCTGATTACCTGCTTCATGTGAAACTGGCACATTTGTATCTGATAGTCAGAGAAGAGGGTAAAGAGGCTTTTCTTGCCGTCTATGATAATACCAAAGATCGTATAGCCACGTTCCTCTATGCTTCTTATCGCTTTCTCATAGTCGCTTGCTGTTTCGTTCTCGATAAAGGCAAGATAGAGGGGAAAGCCACTATGTTCGTCTAATGCTAGCAAAACACCCCAGCTGCGCTCCCCAGTAACTTGCGTCCATATGGACATAACCACAACCTTCAATGGTTGGCTGTTCCCAACTTTTGCTGATATCTTTCAGTCGACGCTTGATTGTTGATTCACTTACGCCAAAGCGATGCGAGAGTTCCGAAATGGTTTGTTTGCCTTCCATGTACAAATTCCATATCTCATCATTTGAGGGAATCGTGGAGTTACGGAACTGATAACCGCAAGCTTGGCATTTGTATGTTGGAACTCCTTTACGCTTACCATTCTTTACTGTTTGCGCGGAGCCACATACAGGACATTTGCTTTTGTGTATTTGAATGATTCCTTATTATTTTTAAATGCTTGTAAATGTAGTGTATATAAGGCTTCGCGCTATATGCTATCCTGCAATTTGACCTATAGGTCCAGATTTATTAAACATTTCTACGTGAAATCGCAAAATGGTGGAAGATTTTCGGGAGAAGATGATAATAAATGCAAGAAAAAATGTACCTTTGTAGCACGTTCCGTATTTTGACGTACAAAATACGGATGAACGGATAGAGACACCAAGCCAAATGAGAGGGTAAAGCCAGAACTATTGACACTCCTCTCAGACTGGACAAACATACAGTTTAATAGTATGATTTTATGAACAATGTTATTGTAAATCTGGCACAGTCATCCCAAGTGATGACAGCCAACAGTGACATAAAGTAGATAAGAAAATGACGCAGGTCAGCTCACTTTCTTCTTCTACAGCCGACGTAAACGACATGTATAACAACAAGCGTTTACCAAAGGGCATCCACGTTATTCGGTCTGATGAAAAATCGGCTCGAAAAGTAGAAGGAATGTCCGAGAGCGAAGTAGAAGGAACGCCATGGGGATATCTCTTTATCCAACATTTTGCGGCAGAAAAATTTGAAAAAACACTTAAAACTGTCAAGTTGGAAGGCGATTTCAAACCTAATTGTTTTATCCATCGTACCATCACTTATAAGCGTAAGCCAAATGGCAAAGGCGTTGTAAAAGAAGAAAAGCCAAGTGTCAGCGGTCTTGTGTTTTTGCAAGGAGAGACAGACAAACTTAAAGTCTTTCTCCAAAAAAACTTTCCACGATACCACCTCGTAAACAATTGTATGGATGGAACCCCAGCTTCCATTAAAGACAGCGTAATGCGCCCCTTTATGCAAGTGATGGAATCAGAACCAGAACGTATTACTTTCTTGCGTGACCCGTTTGTGAAGTTTGCCAAAGACCATGTAAAGCTGCGCGTATTAACAGGAATCATGGCAGGACAAGTAGGCTATGTAGTGCGTATATTGAAAAATCGTCAACTCGTTATGGACTTCGGTGGCTATGCTGTAGCTATCAACGATGTGCATAATGAGGATTTTGAAATAGCAGAATAATCCACTCACCATTATTTTTCACAAGATGAAAAATGATTTCTTTACGTATTCTTGTCGAAAAATAGAAAAAGACAAAGCAGTTGGCAGATGTGATGTCGCCAACAACCGTGGTGCGGCACTCAAATGCCTATCCAAATCCTTAGGCAAAGAAGAATTAACGTTCGGTGAACTGTCACCAGAAATGATGACACAGTTCAAAAGATGGCTAAAGGTAAATGGGCGCAAGGAATCAACCGTCCGTCTCAATTTGTACCAATTCATATCCTCTACAAAGAAGCGGAGAAGAAGCCCTTGCCCCACATCTGCCGTTGCTGAGTGGCATAAAGCTGCCATTGCCATCCAAACAGAAGTGCGAGTTGCTTACGGAGGAAGAATTGCGCAGGATGCGTTATGCCGACCTATCAGACTCCATGTCACGGACATTTGCCCGTGACATGTTCTTCTTCAGCATCTATTGTCGAGGAATAAGTTTTACGGACTTGGCCCATATTAGTAAAAGCGACATTAAAGGCTTCACGCTCACTTACACCTCACAAGTTCTAACCCCACCACCCATCGTCATAGTACAATGGGACACAGCCATGCAAGCAATAGCCGACCGCTATCCATCAACCACCGACTACCTATTCCCTATCATCAAATCCGACGACAAGATAACGGAAAGTCGAGAAATCGGAAGGGTTCGTGAAAATATCACAAAAGCATTAAAACTAATTGCTACACGTTGCAATCTGTCCGTAGTACCCTCCTTGAGAATGACCAAGGATATCATCAACGCGTGATTGATAATGTAAGTGTAAGCAAGATAATTTAACGTGAAACACATAATCATATTGAGAAAACTAAATCAAACAAAAATATGCGTGATTTGAAAGACATTAAAGTTGCAGTGGCCGGTACAGGCTACGTGGGACTGAGCATAGCTACATTGCTATCTCAACATCATCATGTAACAGCAGTAGACGTAATTCCCGAAAAGGTGGAAAAACTTAACAATAAGATTTCACCTATCCAAGATGACTATATCGAAAAGTATTTGGCCGAAAAGCCGTTGAACCTTGTAGCTACACTTGATGGCAAGTCTGCTTATGCGGATGCCGACTTCGTGGTTATTGCAGCTCCTACCAACTATGACCCTGTTAAGAACTACTTCGACACTACCCATGTAGAGGAAGTCATAGATTTGGTATTGGAGGTAAATCCCGATGCCATCATGGTTATTAAGTCAACCATCCCTGTTGGCTATACACGTAACCTCTATTTGAAGTACGCCCAGAAAGGAGTTAAGAAGT